>Ga0075124_10001042_pt1 | contig 12973 bp, 5 predicted proteins | sample AntAceMetag02UKS_FD_69809 | JGI IMG/M metagenome (GOLD analysis project Ga0075124, IMG submission 69809) | Saline lake microbial communities from Ace Lake, Antarctica - Antarctic Ace Lake Metagenome 02UKS | ecosystem: Environmental > Aquatic > Non-marine Saline and Alkaline > Saline | place... | reverse complement strand
GTGAGGCCCCGAGACTTTTATATGATTTGTCAGTTTTATGAAACCATGCCTGAAGCCCAAGCGCTGGTATTTCCAGATCCCCACCATAGGTTAAGCCCCACAACTCCCGGGTTAAGGCAGCTCCAACAAGTCCATCTGAGAGTGGGAAGTAGTCGAATACAGGAAAAACATCTGTTACGGCTTGAACATAGATAAGATAAGGAGAAATATCAACAAAACTACTTAGACCTGTTGCTAATTGTGCTAAATCTATAACACTACTTGCATCATTTACATAGAGTGTTAGTCCCAGACCACCTGTCAGTTTAAAAGGTGCAAACTCAAAACCTGTCTCAATTCCCACAAGCATATTTTCTTCAGGTTTTATTGTTCCGAGATCATAGAGAGTTCCTATAGGTGAGCTTCCTGCAGTAGTTATATCGTCATAGCTACCTTGAAAGGAGCTGATAAAAGATACATTTGTCTGAAACCACCAATAATCAAAAACATCCAATCCAAAATTCAACCCAAAAAAGTTTTGCGGCCAGGCTGCCTGGTATAAGCCCAAATCAGTGAGTCCCTTACCAACGGCAAGACTGAGAAAAGGAATATCCAGTGAGATAGCAGTTCCACGGAAATTCAGGGATTTTACGGTCTGATCCTGAAATGATATGCTTTGATCTCCAAATGTATAGGAAAGAATAGGGTCAAAGAGTGACAACTTTACATAAATATGATTTGAGTTTTCATAGTGCCTTACATCAGCCCCTGTATAGGTAAATTCATTATCGAAATTCCAGGGATGCCATAAACGCAGAATATTCTGATAATCTGATATCAAGGTTGATGGATAAGCATCTAAAACTTCGGTAATTGCCAATTCGTCGCTTATCCCCAAAGATAGTTCAAGAACAAGGGGGCCTGCTCCTAATTTTGTTTCTGCTCCCAGATCCAGACTCAGCATAAGTTCCTGTGTAATATCATTGAATAAATCGGTTAAGACCAGAGAGTTCTGAGTTTCACCAAAACTCACGGTATATACGATATCCAATCCAGCGGTATAATCCGCAGAAGCGCTAAAGAATGGAGGCCGGGACTTTATCAGAGTAAATTCTACTTCTTTGTGTTCGGTATTATTATAGATATCAGTTATGGTAATCTCTACAGTTGCCTCCGCTTCCTTTGAGTCTTCATCTGGTGTTACTAAAAAGGAGAGGTAATTATCAAAAACACCAGCTCGGGCGATAGGTTCTCCATTATAATTCACCTCAAAATCTAATATTCCACTCTCCTCTTCAAGCCAAAACACTACCAACTGCTCGGTACCAAGTCCTAATTCCGGAGTGTCAAGATTTGCCAGGGTAAGAACTGGCGGATCCATATCAGCAAGCAATACTGCACTGTTTAACCCTTCTGCAGGAATTCTCACTATTGTTTTGTTTACGGTACGTATCTCGGTGAAATATTCCAGCTTATCATCTGAAAATACCGTATAGGGCACAAATGCGCTCCATACACCCTCTGTTTCTGTGAATCTTGCATAGGAGGGAACTTCTTCCCCCTCAATCATTACATAAAATCGAGCCTCTTCGATCTCTTCATCACCTTCAGCAACCTCAAGAACAGGTTCTAAACTTACATAGCTGGGAATCTCATTGGGAACGGTTATAGAAAACCCAAAGAGGGGGACAGCTCCGACAACCAGTAATGCTAATAATACAAATAGTGCTTTTTTCATAATAGTTTCCTCCTCTTAATTAAAATCCACCCATTCCACCGCCCCAGCCCAAACCGGGAGTTGCAGGTCCTCCACCGGGTCCCATTCCGCCTGGACCCATACCCGGAGGGAACCCCCCACCCGGAAATCCGCCCAGATTATTTCCTGGTGAAAACTCATTTTGTGGAGGCGGCAGGTTATTATTTCCCCCAGCCCCATCTCCTCCGTCATCGGGAGTTCCGCTATCACCTGCTCCATCTTCAGTTGCTTCTTCTTCGGCGGCAGCAGGATTAACCAAAACGCGTTTCAATAGAGTAATAGATTCTTCGTAGATGCCAACAGCCTCAACAGTTATTACATGTTCACCAGTTGAAAGGATTTCCAGTGTACCAAGATTAAGTTCTGCACCGGTTCCCAGTAATCCATCTAAATGAGACATCCAGGTAATCTGTTCACCGGCAATTGCCTCTCCATCACGATCCTTAGCCTGTGCCTGCAGAATTACAGGAGCCCCAAGCTGTGCAATTATCAACTCATCTACCGGTATAACCTGAATTTCCATAGATCCATAAACTTTGACCGGAAATGTTGTTTGTGCAAGAACTGCACCATCAGCATCGAGTGCTTCCGCTGTTACGGTGTGATCACCAGGGGTTAATCCAATAGTAAATAAATCTACCAATTCTCCTTCAGCCACAGGATCAGCAAACATTTCTGACCGCCATTGAATTGAAACTGCCAAATCCAATCCGGCTGTTTCAGCACTCACACTAACCGGATCTCCCAGAAGATCAATCTCAGTTGGCGGGTTATCAACAAAAATACCCACTCTTTGTTCATATACATTAAGAGAAAAGGGTATTTCAATTGGTGAACCATTACCGGTTACCTCAATTTTCAGTTCATATACACCTTCAGCCGCAAACAGGGCTGCTGCCAATTCTCCATGGTACATGTATAGGATTTCTGAATCCAGAATCCATGTCGTCTCTGTTGGAGAGTCATTAATTAAGGCATTTAACGTTGGATTCGTTATTCCCGTTACTTTGATGGTTACGGGAACCATATCACCAACCCAGAAAGCATCTCCTGCTGCAGGAATAATAATCTCTGCAACGGCAGTACGCGTAATCATGAGAGGAAATGCTTTTCTGAAAACTTCAGCAGTCTCCGCACCCAGCCCGGAATCGAAAATTACCAGGGTTAGTGTGGCTTGTGATTCTGAGAAATCAGACAACTCAGCATTGCTGAAAGAGATATCTTTTCCCTCTTTCTGCAGCTTCGTCTCACCTTGCTGGAGTTCCCAAAGAACATTTGTTTCTACTCCTCCGGAAAATCCCACGCTGGCAGTAAGTGAGGTTTTATCTCCTTCTGCCAAATAAGTTAAGTTGCCGCCATTAACCAGCGGCAGTACATTTGAAACTGGTTCATATACTACCAGATTGACAGAACCGGAAGACTCAGATCCATACTTATCCTGAACTTTTCCCAGTATAGTTAATGCACCGGCACCAGCTTCTTCATAGATAAACGGGTTTCCTACACCTAATTGTGTCCCTTCATCATTCTCCCATGTTACAGATCCTGAATATGGCTGGTCATCTGTTACAACAGCTGAAAGCACAATAGGATCTCCTACCGGAAATAAATCTCCCTCTTTAGGGGATACTATTGCAACTTCCGGTGAACCATTTACCGTAAAAGATACTTTGGCAAGTGAAGGCGAAGTTCCATCACCAAGATAGAGAGCTGATAATATATAATTACCCGAAACTGCAGGAGCCGTAAGTCCGGTCAGTGAGTCAAGCTTGTTCCCATCCAACGACCATTCTATTGAGGACGCCTCTGCACCTGCAGGAAGACCTGTAATCTGTGGAAGAAGCGACTGCCCTGCATTTACAACTGTTCCATGCGGCCAGTAAATTCCCAGCTTAACCGGCTCATTCTCTACTACTATGCTTATTCGGTTTGAACCCCTTAGTTTTCCTGCATCATTAAAATATTCACAAAGAACAGATACTTCACCTACTTCCGAAGCGGTAAATCCTGTATTTTCTCCGGTCTGATCAACTGATCCAGCCGAAGGGTTATCAAGATACTGGACTGTCCACAGGAAAGATCCGGATGTACCGGCTTCCCCATTAGCTGTCTCAAGAGAGGCAATTAGCGGTATTTCGTACAGTTTCAAATAGGTATCTCCGGCAATTGGCGACTGTATTTCAATATCAAGAATTCCTGACTGAACCTCAACCATTATCTGTTTCTCAACAGCTACGCCCTGCTTATCAACTGCTTTTGCTTTTAAAGAGTGTTTGCCAATATCTGATTCAATAAGTTCTCTATACTGCTGATCACCGGTAAGAGCTATCCCGTCAAGATAGAGTGTTATAACCGGATCATCGCCCGTATCAGCATCAAAGGCTGAAGCTGTCCATTCAAAGGCATCTCCCGTATATTGAATATTCGGTGCTGTCAAAGAGAGTTCCGGAGGATTATTCAATTGGAACGGCACTGTTACACTCTGCTCTTTTGAACGGCCATAAGCACTTGTGACTAATTTCAGTGTTGTATCTCCGGTAAATCCGTCAGGAGCAAATGATGTATCTTTACCCATTGCAATAACTTTTGATCCAATCATCCAGGTAAAGGCTGCTCCCGGTTCTCCATTCGCTGATAATCGAACCATATCTCCAGAAGTATATATAATGTTATCAACATTAGTTGGGAAAGTGATTTTTGGGGCTGCTATATCACGTATAGTTATATTCTGTTCGGAAGTTGCCCGATCCATCGTCCCTTTGGAATATTCCGCATACACTGAAAAATCTCCAACTATTTCACCAGTAAATGTATAGGTTAATCCAGTCTCCCCAGTATCGCTATTATTTATAAACCAGTGAATATTTTCTGCAGCATCCTTAAGGTCCACACTTGAAGTTCCAACCTTTTCAACTCCTACACGGCAGTTAATATTGTTATCCACGATTATTTCAACAGCACTATCCGGGGTCAGCAGATTAAGGAGAAAATCACTCTCTACTTCAATCGAAACAGAATCAGAAAATGAACTGCCTGCACTATCTGTAACGGTTACCCCTATTTTATGCGTTCCTGCAGACAACTGCCCCAGCGTTCCGGAAAGAAAATCACTTCCGGAAACGCTTGAACCGTCTATACTCCATTCTATTGTTTCTGCAGTACCGGTTCTAATCTTAACTTCGGCCGGTATTTCATCATCAGGAGAAAATCGCAATCCATTGACCGGTTGTTCAATATCTATAGTGAGTCTTTTATACACAGCTATATCAGTTTCACTTGTGGTTGACCTTCCGAAAATATCGATAACTTCAACAGATAGGGTATGTGCCCCTTCTGTCGGGTTTGTTAACTCAATAGCTTTCTTAAAAGGAGCCTTTGTTAACGCATATATAGAGCCGTCAACAGCATAGGCTATTGATTCAATGAGATACTCTTCTTTTGAATCTATATCAACGGATATTTTTACAGGAGCATCAGTGTATAAACGGTTACTGTTTTCTACAGATAGATTATTAATAGCTGGGGGTGCAGCAAAATATCTATCAAAACCGGTAGTTCCGTCAACAATCGGTTCATAATCGCCATAAGATCCATCTGGTTTTCTTATGTTTAATAGTTTCAAATTCAAGGTAAAAGAGTGTACTCCGACAGAATCAATCTGAACTGATTGTCCTGAAATATCTGTACCGTCTACACTCCATACTGCTCTATCAATATCCCGAATTTCATACGGTAATAAGATGTCTTTGTCAGTTGGAAGAATCGGGAAAGGACTTACTGCTGTATTATTAATAGATTCTGGCAATATGATCTCTGCAAAAGGATCAAATACCTCAACAGTAAAACTCTGTTCGGCCACAACGCTATTCAGTCGTGCCTGACAGGTAAATTCTATTGTCCCGGCAGATGCAGGAGTGAAATCATATAGAGCCCCGGAATTTACTAAACTTCCATCTCTATACCATTTAATACTGTTTTCTATTTGAGTTTGTCTATCACCATCAACTGGAGCAGCAATAAAATGATATTCTTCACCGGTTACAATTCTATCTCCTGAGCTTATTCCCTCAAGGGTAAAATCAGGTGGAGATAAATTCTTAACATCAAACCGAACAGTATCACTAGTTAAAGTGACAGGCGAAGTGCTGCTGGATACTGCATATTCACCAACTGCAGTCAGATCATAGGTACCAATCAGCATGTTTTTCCAATCGTAATTATCCGGTAATTCGGTAGACCCATCAAAGCTCAAATACCAGGAGGTTAAATCCTGAGTTACAATTACCGGAGTCGGTACCGATCCCAGACCATAGGTAACATTTTTTTCCGGAGTAGTAACTGCAATAGAAGGATCAATAATTTTGACTGTCCACTCTTTGGTTGTGGTATATCCATATTGATCTTTGACACTGGCTTGTATGGTATAGGTTCCAATATTAGGAAAACTAAAACTACTGGTACTGCTTCTGGATACCTCTGCGCCATCTTTTGTTACAATCCAGGTAACTATGGGTGTACCATTATCACTAGATGCAGTAACTGTAAAATCAAGGGTCTCTCCTACTTTCTCTCTTACCAATTCAGTTGTAGGCTGAAAACTATTAATTACCGGTGGAACCTCACTATATACTGTAAAAGTAACTTGATTTTCCGATATACCGGTAAACTCTTCTTCACTTCCGCTTTCACCCACTGCGGTTAGACGCCAGCCAGCCTGTACAGTATGAGTACCGGCAGCAGCAAATGTTTTATCCCAGGAATCTGTCTCTGTTCCATCCACTATCCAATAGAGTTCAGCATCAACAGCTACAGCCTGAATATCTGCCACACTGCCGACAGGAATAGTCAGCTTACTTGGCTGCGACATAAAAACTCCAGGATCAGCAATTCGTACCTGAATCTCATCTATACCCTTTATTCCACTCGAATTTTTGGCACTGTATGCTATATTGATACGCTTTCTAGCCATTCTGATTGCAGGGGTATAGGAATAATCACTATTACTTGACCAGGTTATGACTGTTCCATCAATATTCCACTCACGATCGCTTATTGAGGAATCACTCTCAGCATCTGCTTTAAAAGAGTAAGTTTCTCCCGTTTTCAGGATCATTGAATCTTCCGGGAACTCTATTGAGACCTCAGGCGGAGCTGTATCAAGCACTTCAACCGAAATGCTACCGGTCTCTTCTTCGTAATCTGCAGAATCTCCATTCTGGTCCACAATTTCCCAAACCGCTTTTGCATATAATTGATATGTACCAACCCCATAAACTGCGAGATCAATAGATGATCCACTTACCTGACTTCCATCAAAAAACCAGCTAACTTCTTTAGCATTGGGTGCGGTAATATTGGGTGACAGATCAGAGTTCAGCGGGAGACTCCCTCCATCAATTACATTTGTTATAGATACAGATGGCTCAAAAACAACTATCTGTATTGTCGATTCTGATACTAAGTCATACTCATCAGTAACTTTAAGAGTAATTTCGGTAGTTTCTTTACTAGAGGAGGTGAAATTAAAAGTATCACCGCTTGAAGCCATGGTAGTCCCATTAACCTTCCATTCAGTTGTTTTAATAGAGTTTTGATGAGTAATTTCTGCAGTAATTATTACTGAATTACCAACAGGAAGCTGGCCGCCTGTCTCCGGAGTGATTATATTAACAACCGGACTGTTACCAATTGCTGTAACAGTAACCAGGGCTGACTCAACCGTTATTGAAGTTCCATTCATATCATCCACGGTCGCAGCTTTCACCTGTACAGAATGTGATCCACTAGTGACAAACGTAAAGGAAAAAGCCTCTCCTGTACCCTCTTCAGTACCATCAACATACCAGGTGAATGATTCTACATCTTGCTGTGTCTCTACAGAAAAAGTAACTTCATCATCTAATCCAGCATTACGGGAAGAACTACCGGATATTGTTACTTCAGGTTTTAGAACAGTTACATTAACTGTATCGGCACTTTCTGATAGATTCAATGAATCTGTTGCACCAAAATTTACTGCCAACCCGTTACTTTCCTGCCTTGAGTTTGGAGTATAATCTATTGATAATCCACTAAAATTACTGGATCCTACCGTCCATTGTGCAGAGCCAAGAGAAGCCTCATCTGAAAACTCAACACTGGCCTCAAAACTATACGTTTCGCCGACAATTAAGACATCATCATCAACTGGTGAATCTATCGTAACAGAAAAATCTTCATGTGCCGGTGTAGTGAAAGAATCTTTTTCTGCATCACCGGCAGAGTAAAAAGGTGATCCGTCAAGATTGATAGGGATTACATACCATTCATAGGATGTTCCGGAAAGCAGACCTGTCACTCTATAGGAGTTTTCAGTGGGACTTCCAACTCTTTCTCCATTTACATAGACATCGTATCTTTTAACCCAGTCATAATAATCGCTTACTGATAAAACCCAAGTCAATTCAGGGGACAAAGACTCAGAGTCTTCAACCGAGAGTGATAAAACAGGTGGAGGGAAAGAAAATTCACTGGTGGTTTTTGAAGCAATGGGAGAGTCGTTCCAATCTACATAGGTGATCTCTATTGTATAGGATCCACCTGCCCTAAATTTGACCTTACTCAAATCATACTCTACTAAACCGGCATCGGTATCTGCAGGAAATCCTTTTATTGCATCACCACTGCCGGTTGATTTCTTATGATTTATGGTTGCTTCATAAATAGTTTTAATTGCAGAATCTTTGATCTCAATATTTGTCGAAGATACAGAATTATCATATATTGGAATTTCAGGTACAAAAAATTCCAGAACAAGATTATCATATTCTGGAAGCGCATCAACAATTATATTACCAATCGTTATTACCTTAAAAGAGACTTCTGCCGTCTCAATCACACTCCCGGTTTTCTCTCCTGTACTATCAGCATTCCATGCTCGCAATGTAATACTAAAAGTCCCTTCAGGAATTGCAAAGGAACCGATATTAGCCAAAAAATCATCAAGATCAGTGATTCCTACTTTATCAATAAATTCTTCACTAGTATCAAATGCATGATAATCACCTATATATTTTCGTAAATCTTTATTCGAAAAGGTAATAGATTCATTAGCACCAAGCTCTTTAAGAAAACTTACATATAACGATTCACCACCCCAATCACCAGTGTCAAATTCAATCTCCAATTCTAACAGAAGATATTCAATATCAACAGTAGCATCTTTAACTATTGTTATCTCCAACATTGGGGATGCAATAATGCTGTCAAAATCAATTTTTGCATATCTTTTTGTTACTACATCATCAGGAACAGAAAGGATACGGCTCCGTGCACTACGCACATCACCAAACAGCGGGAATATCGCTAACAGTAAAATAAAGAACAATAATAAGGTCTTTGAAATTACCGAATTTGATTTAACAGATTTACTTTTTTGATACATTGTATCCTCCTGCGTCATACGTAAGAACTTGAGGATATTTCAATAGTATGTACTTTTTGAAATACCATCATTGGCATAAGATGTAAGCATTCAAACAGGACAGTTAAATGGAAATGAATTGCTTTATTAAAGAGTAAAAACAGTCCTAACTACATCCTAAACCACTTCATAACGGAAATCAAATGTTTTATCTGTTTTGACACGGTTTTGACACGTTGAATTAAGGGGTATAGTGGTTTCTCATGTATAAAACAGGAGCTAAAGAAAAATTAGAGCCAGAGAAGTGCAAATGCATTTGCAACCATTAATCCGCTATTATCATACTGATCAAGACCGAGATTACTATAGAATGGAACAAGAAGACCAGCTTCAAACCCAATACCAAAATTCCGGTTGCGACCTAACCGCAGTTCCCCTCCGATTCCAAAATCGGCCAGTAACGTGTTATTAATTGAATTGGTTTGCATGAGGCCATCATTAAAATGCGAACCGGTTATTCCCGCAAATCCATATACATCATTCCATCCATTATCCATCAGGATTCTACGGCCGTCTATTCTGAACATACCAAGCATATAGAAATAATTAAACTCAAACTGCACTCCCCATTCACCCTTTTGACATACACCTTTCAGGGCAATCGGCAAACCGGGAGAAATCACTGACAGCCCTACTCCCCATACCCGCTCATCAGGGTCACTATCGTCAGGATCCGGCGCAGCAGCAGTGAGAAAACTCATTGCAAAACAGATCAGTAAACTAATAATTACTAATTTAACTATTCGTGACATACTCAACCTCCAGATAAAGTTTGGTTGCAGCAGTGAAGCCGGACTCCATGGCTGCCGGGATACTCCCAATACACCTATGAAAATCCTCTACAAACAGCTTACTACGTTATCCGGAAGAACTCCAGTTTTCATGGGTGAAGCTCTTATAATATTATAAATCCTCCAGATTTTGACAACCCGGCTTTTTTTCTTTTCTCTTTTTCACTATAATTATTAATACTAACCAGACAAGAGGTAATACCTATGCAGCCTTCACAAAGAATTCAGAATATCGCCACATCCCCAATCAGGAAACTCAGCCCTTATGCAAATACTGCAAAATCCCAGGGCAAAAAAGTTTATCATTTGAATATTGGACAGCCCGATATCAAAACACCTGAGAATGTTATTAAGGCTATTCAGAATTTTGATGATGATGTACTTGCCTACGGCCCCTCTGAAGGGCTGCATTCATATCGTGATGCTCTCCCTGCTTATTACAAACGCTATGGTATTGATATTGTCCCGGAAGATATCCTGGTAACCACTGCAGGCAGTGAAGCAATCCTCTTCACTCTGCTGGCAACCTGTAATCCGGGTGATGAAATTATTATACCGGAACCATTTTACACAAATTATGGCGGTTTTGCTGCAATGGCAGGGGTAAACATTGTTCCTCTGACTACAAGAATCGAAGACAACTTTGAGCTGCCGTCACCAGCTGAATTTGAAGCAAAAATCACCGGTAAAACCAGAGCTATCATGATATGCAGCCCAAGTAACCCCACCGGTGGTGTCTACTCCCGGGAAGCCATTGAAAGGTTGGTTAAAATCGCTGCTAAAAATGATATTTTTCTGATTGCTGATGAGGTATACCGAGAATTTGTCTTTGATGGAATCACTCCGCTGAGCCTCCTCGATTTCCCTGAGATTTCCGATCTTGCAATTGTTGTGGATAGTGTGTCCAAGCGGTTCAGTATGTGCGGTGCCCGAATCGGCTCCATAATCAGTAGGAACCATGAATTGATCGAACAGATTCTCAAACTTGGACAGATTCGGCTTTGCCCTCCTACGATTGCACAAATTGCTACAAAAGCAGCCATTGAGACACCTGAATCCTACGGGAAAGCCGTTATTGCAGAGTATCAGAAACGTCGTGATGTAGCTTATGAAGCACTTTCATCAATTCCAGGTGTAGTAACCTGCAAACCGCATGGCGCCTTCTATATGATTGCAAAGCTGCCGGTGGATGATGCGGAAAAATTCGCCATATTCATGCTCAAGGACTTCTCTCTGGATAATGAGACGGTGATGATTACCCCTGCAGCCGGATTCTACAGAACCCCGGGCATGGGAATTGATGAGATCCGCCTGGCATTTGTACTGAATGTGAATGATCTGAAACGCTCTGCCGAATTACTGCGGGCTGGATTGCTGGCGTATAATAGCAAATAATTTCATATTTAGAAATCAGGAAGATAATTTATCCACTATTTTTCATGACTACTATTTACAGATTTCTGTATCAGATATAATATATCTGTATGAAAACAACATTAAATTTTCCTGACGACCTAATTTCTGAAGCCAAGATTCAGGCAGCTATTGAACATACTACACTCACAAACATCATCATAGAAGGATTGAAGATACGCCTAAAAAATGAGACGGGCGGAAAACCAAAAGTATTACCAATTTCCAAATCCAGTGGTGGTCTGCAATCCGGTTATGCATGGGACACCATACATAAGAATGGAGAACAGAATGAGGTATACCGATGATCCTTTGGGATGTAAATTTGTGGGTCTATGCCTTTCGTCCAGATAGCCCTTATCATGAGGATTCTAAAAAAATACTCCATGAGGGGCTATTAGGCCGTAATCAGTTCCTTTTCTCTCCGCAAGTAGCATCATCATTCCTCAGACTTGTCACCAACCCGAAAATATTCATAGAACCCACTCATGTTGATGAAGCATGGGGTTTTATTGAAGCTTTAGAAAACCTGCCTAATGCAGTATATGCTACAATGGATGAGATGACATTTGGTATTTTCAAGCATATATCCCTTATCCATAGGGCAAAAGGAAATGAAATTCCAGATATACTATTGGCAGCTCTGGCAATTCGCCATGATGCCATATTAATCACTTCAGATCGTGGATTTAGCCGTTTCAGAGAGTTGAAGCTGCAGTTGATAAAGTAGGGATTTTAATCTCATAAACATATTTCACTTCCTACCGAGGTACATGAACAGGATGAAGCGTATCCGGTGAAAGAACTAGAAGCAAAAAATAGTGACTTGGAATCGGCGTTTTTGAATATTCTTCACCCAAATTTCAGTTATAAAAGTATATGAACTCTCAAACAAAATCAGACAGTGTAAACATCAATCAGGAAATCTTACCTGATCCTCCTGATATTATTTCAAGAACCGCCAGAGATACATTCGGTATTCCGGGACTATTTCCATTCCAACGTTTGGGAATCAGTAATATTCTGGAGGGATGCGGATTTTTTGGAGATTCTATGCAAAAATCTTCAATGTATCTTTTACAACTTGTAATATATCATTTATTTTGTTACATTTATAATATAATATGTTACATTTGCGAGGTACTGATATTGAATAACATACTTGAGAATTATTTAAAAAAAAATATTGATAAAAGCATACATATACAACCCTGGGGCGGAAAGCAAAAACTTCCTATGTTTTTACTGGAGATATATGATTTTTATCAAACAGTATTATTAGGGCAGCATTGCATACTCATTATGCTATTGAATGAATCCCCCGGGATAAATGTCATAAAAAAACACATTCTTGTTATCAATAAAACAACTGATGAAAATTTAGTTTTCTTGTACAAGTCTATATCCTTGTTTCGAAGAAAAAGTCTGATTGAACATCGCATACCTTTTGTTGTAGAAAACGGACAGATGTATTTACCTTTCTTAGGTATGGATTTAAGAATGATTATTGATATACCAGCAAAAGGAATTGATACATTTTCTTCTTCGACTCAAATGACTTTCTTATATTTT
>Ga0075124_10001035_pt1 | contig 13016 bp, 22 predicted proteins | sample AntAceMetag02UKS_FD_69809 | JGI IMG/M metagenome (GOLD analysis project Ga0075124, IMG submission 69809) | Saline lake microbial communities from Ace Lake, Antarctica - Antarctic Ace Lake Metagenome 02UKS | ecosystem: Environmental > Aquatic > Non-marine Saline and Alkaline > Saline | place... | reverse complement strand
AGAAACGAGTACAAATATAAATGGAGGAAATGAAATGGGAAGATATGTAACAAATGACTTTGATTGGAAGTTTGCTTTTGGAGACCAAAGCAGTTCATTCGGAGAAGTCTTAGAAAATATATGCGCTGACCTAGATGGTGTTTGGTTAAACAGATATGTAGGCACACAAGGAGAAGGAGAAAAAGTAGAAATGCATTGTGAAGGAGAGGATGGACTAAAAGCTTTAAAGGTAAAAATAGCTGAGTTCCTTGGTAAAGACTTCGCTATTAAAGGCACAGAGAAATGGAGTAAGAATAAAGAAAAGTTTGGTGATGACTACTGGGATAAAGTAATGATGCGTAAGTTTCTTAAGAAAATAAATGAAGGAGAAATCACGGCAGATAACACGTACTACTTTGATGTAGGATATTAGGAGGTTAAAATGAAATACAAAATAAGCATAGATGAAAAATATAAATATTATGTAAATGAGAAAATAATTGATGAAGAAATATTCAACCAAGAGTTATTTGATTATAGTATAAAAGATAGGTTAGATTTAATAGGTGATTTAATTGATTGGATTTCTGAAGCAAAGGGAAATGATAAACAATTAATGAAAGATGATTTGAAATACTTGATTAATTTACCTGATGAATTTATCTTTTCTTCAATCTCTACCAATGAATACACAGCTTTAAGCGATAACCAACAATCATTTGATGACTTGTGTGTTGATTTATTAAAGTTGAATAAAGGAAGATAAAATGGAATATGTAATAAAACTATGGGATAATGAAAAATATGAATATCCTTTGATTGTTATTAAGTCAGAGAATATTGAAGATTTCAAAAAGATATTAAAAGAATACCAAGAAAGTGAAGAATACAATATAGATGAATTTATATGTCTTGTTGAAAAACAAAGCTGGTTTATTAAAATTGTTTCTTATGATGAAGAAGTATTCTTTTAAAGGTGATAAAATGAAAAAAGAAATAACACAAAACAAAAAAAGAATAAAGTATCTATTAGATGATGGATCTATTGAACAAGAAGATGTTGGTGTTGTATCTAGAATATTAGGAGATACAATAAATAAAATAAGTCTTCTTGACTTAACTACTTTCAAACATAGATATGAAAGGAAATGGTTAAAGGCTTGTGAATCAGACAACTTAAACAGGATGGAACTCTATGGTGGGTTTGTTACAATAGTTAAAGCAATTATAGATAACTGGGGAAGTGTATCTGGTGAACAATATAGGATAATGTGAGGTTGAACTAAAATGTTAATAACGAGAAGAACAGATGCTAAAAGATTTAGTTATGACAATATTATTACAGCAATTAATACGCTTAGAGACGAACAAAAAGGTAATAACTGGATTTACGCACCAGATTTATTAAGGATTCTGGAGGATTAATTAAAATGGAAGCAGATGAAGAAGTAGAAAAGTGTAGTGAATGTGAACACATACTAATAGATGAAGACTATGTTGTTGTTAATGAAAGTAGAGGAGAATTCTGGGGAGCACCAAGTTTTGAAACAATAGTTACAGGCTATCTTTGTACTTGTTGCGGTAACAGGGAGGATTACTAAAATGAATTATGAAAAGTATAAACAAATCTTAGAAGACAAAAAAGATACAGTTGAAGTATTGGCAAGAGCATTAGTGACAGCAAAGATTGAAGTTGAAGTATGGGAAGACCACTTCAGGAGGATGTCAAAATGACTAAAAAAATAAGCAAACAATTTTTTATAACACACTGTGCAGGAAACGACGACATAGACTTTGGAATAATACACATGTCAGAAGACGAACTAAACAACTTAATAGAAGAAAAAATGTGTGCTGACGGAGACATATGCGAATACATAAACAAAGAGTTAGGCATAACAAACTTTGAAAGCTGGATAAGACTAGAATGCTCCGAAGACAATGTAGATAAGCTCTTATTCTTAACATCAGCTATAACTAACGAACTTAATAGAATTAAGAGTTCTAACTACTTAGACATTATTAAGTATAGTATAGATATAATAGTTCAAGCTAAAGAACTTGACGAAGACTCAAGAAGAGACTTAGTTGAAGAAGTTGGAAAAATTGCAAAGAATATTAAGAGGGATGAAGATGAAAGAAATGAAGGAGAAGAAACCGAATAGTTTCACAATGAACTTATCACAAGAGAATTATGATACCCCTGATAGGAAATGTCCTTATTGTGGTAAAAAAACTAAATTCAATGGAAACAAATTAATATGCCCCTATTGTCATAAAAGATATAAGAACTATGTGATAAGAGATAAGAATGGTGTAATAAATAATTAAAGGTGAAATAATGGTAAAAATGCAATCATGTGAAAAATGTGGATCAAAGAATCCGCCAATGGACTTGTTCAGATTTGATAAAGACATATACAAACCAATACTAATAAAACCAGAATATGAAGAAGTAAAGATTAAGAAAAAGAAAAGAAAAAATGCAAAGGTGAAAAAAGATAGTTCTGATGATATGGAAACAAAGATAGTTGAAAGAAGCACTGTGTCTTGGAGAATGTGTGAAGAATCACATGACAAACAATTATGTAAGAATTGTAGGGTAAAGCTCGTAAACCAAATTAAGCAAGATTACACAGACAAATATGAAACAGAATTCTTATAGGTGATATAAATGGATTCATCATGTTTAAGATTCTTCAATCAACACGACAAGTTAAACCTAACACCCAAAGATTTAAGGGCGATTGATGAAGAAACAAATAAAAAATATAAAACCGGGTTAGCTTGTATAACAAAAACCGATAAAGCCACAATTATTGTAAACCACGATAATAAACACAATATTGAAATAAAAGATAATAAGACTTGCCAAGGCAAGATTGGTGAACACACACTATTACAAACCAAACTAATGTTAAAAGACCCACCAAAAGAATTGTTTATACTTCACAGACTTGTTAAGTACAGAAGTCATGATAAACTGGTTAAACTAAAAACATCTAATGTTAATGACTTAAAACCAAAAATCATAGAAAGATTATCTAAACTAAAATCATTTAAATTAGGTAATACTATAGATGATCCAGATTATATTAGGGATGATAAAAAGAAAGACGCACTAGAAAGGGAAAAAGAAGAAACAATACTAAACGAAATAAAAGCATTAGAGTGGTTATTTGATGTTAAGATATGTGATTTCAAAAAAGAAACAAGACCAAACATACACACCATTATAGATGTAATACAATTAAACAATACGAGAATAGCAATCATAAAACTAAAAGAAGATAGAGAATACACAAACCATAACTTCTACAGGAGTAACACTTATGAATTGAATGGAACAAAAGTATACTTCTTAGTAGTTACCCCAGAGAACCCAAGATATAATTATTGCTCTCCCGGAAGAGAAATGTTATTAAGCCCTTATAAAGATGTTTGGTGTTCTGATGAAATACTTGGCAAAGTAACATATGATGAACTACAAGTATACACAGAAGAGTTCCAACCAACACACGAAGATGGCTTCTTATTGGTAACTCCGAGAATGCTTAATGAAGTATCCACAAATTTAAAGCTAAGACTGGAAGCAGAAAGAAGAGAGAGTGCCATAAGAGATAAAGTTGATAAAATTCACAACAAAGCAGAGAAAGACTATGATAAAGGAAAAACTATTGTAGTTAATAACATAACATATGGTCAAGACCATATTATTTATGGTGGTACTAAAATAACACATAATAAAATAAAAGATATTGTGAAAAGTTCATACTTCCTAAATCAAGAAGAAGTAACTTTTGGTGAAATATACTTTAAAATAATAACATCTTTATTCGAGATAGACACTTATCATAGTTATAATAATGATAGGTCAGAAATATCTTTAACAGGTAAAGAATCCATCTATATAAATAAAAGAGAAATAGTTGTTGCTAATAATAATAATAGATTAACCATTAATGGAGTGAGGATAAGTAAAGAAGATATGATTCCAGTATTGCAAGAAGCAATCAATATGAATGAAGAAGATTATAAGAAGTATCTTAATAAATGTGGTAAGCTACCACTAAGTTATCAACACATGATAGGGGAGGGGTATATTAAAGTCCTTATTGATTTTAATAAAACAAATGATAATGCATTCTCATCTGGTCAATCTTGTAAAGTTAAATTAGCCATACCAATCAAGTATGATAAATCTATTTACTTAAATGTTAATGGTTGGAAGAAAGTATCTGGTAGGTCAAACTTAATAGCTTTAGAAAAACAAATTGATGGAAGTGTTTGGAGAACCGGTGCTTATGAAGGAAGACTACAAAGAATGGTTAGATTACTATTCAGAATGCTAAAGGATTTAAAACCATCAGACCTTGATAACTTCTTAATTAAAGCAACAAAGGATGCAATCACCTTAAACAAAAAAATTGAAAGGGAGAGAGATAAGAAAATCAATAACTCATTAATATTCTTAAAGAAGTGTGTTGAAACAGTTAAAGCCAAAAAAGTTGAGAATGGTTATCTTGTCAGAGGCGACTCCGGATATCTTTACTTTATTAATAATGAAATGAGTGTTAGCACAGTTAAAGATAATAAGAAAGATAAGTATCTTTGTATCGTCGATGATAACAATTATAGAACTGAAGATTGGGAAAAGAATGATGGAGTAGGACAAAGACTATTAATGCTATCACACGATAAAAAACTTGCAAATGATATTTACGAAAATGGTGACCGCATAGATAAATGGTGGCTAAATATTATGAATGAAAATGGTACAAACTAGAGAAGAAAGACTTCAAAAGAAAAAAGAACACTACTATAAAAATAGGGAAATATATGGGTCATCAACACATAAGAGTTTATACAATTGATGGTGTTCAACCTTTATGTAGGGGTTGTAATGCTAGTAAAGGAAATAGATAAGCACTGGTTGATGATAAGAGAAGAATCAAAATGAGATGTATTAAATGTAAAGGAAACACAAAAGTAATTGATAGTAGAATTAGGAAGGATGGTAACAAAAGAAGAAGAAGATTATGTCTTAATTGTGGAAAGAAGTTCACAACAATAGAAGGGGTACTAAAATGAATAGGTTAGAAGCATTAAATAAGTGGAATAATTTAACAGATAAAGAAAGAAGCGATTTAATAACTAAAATAATGAATAATTAAAAGGTGAAATAATGGTAAATGTACTTATTTGTGGTGCCGGAGGAATAGGCAGTTATCTAACAGAATTCATAATAGAATACATGATAAAAGGAATAATACCATTTAGTTCTATTAATATTGAGATAACTGATTATGATAAAGTAGAATTTAAAAACCTAAATTATCAAAACTTCCAAATAGACGAAGTAGGAAAGTACAAAGTGGTTGCACTCAAAAACAGACTGGGGGGTGTGATTATTAAAAAGAAAAAAGTAACAAGACCAAAAGATATAATAAATAATGACCTAATACTTATCTGTGTAGATAATGACACGGTTAGACAATTAATTTATGAAACCTGCCACAAGTATAATAAAGAGTTCATAGATATAAGATCACAAGGTAAAAGAGTATTCTGTTTACCAAAAGGAATAAGTTATGAAGAAGATTCTAAGTTCTTAGATTTAAAGGACACCACTAATTATTCTTGTCAAGAACAAAAAGATTTAGATTCTGGACAAATACAATTCACTAATAGAATAGCAGCATCTATTGGATTTCAAATGTTCCTAAATCATTTAAGGAAAGTACCAAATCATAAGATAAACTTTATGGTTTGAGGAGGTAAGAAATGAAACAAATAGAAATTCTGATTGAATCAGAAGAAGGGCACACAACAAAACTAGTTCCAGATGGGGATGTTCCCAAGGAAGTAAGTAAAGAACTAAGTAATGACAAATGGGCAACCATTAAGAAAACAGACGGGACAACAGATGTTCTAACAAAAAAAGATGCACCAACAGAAGAAGATTGGAAAACAAGTTTTGCAAAACCAATAGATAAAAGTGTAGATACACCAAGCAAAAGTATTCCAAATTCAGTAGTAGATGAATTTAAGAATAAGTTTAATGATGTAGAATCTGTGATGGTCACATCTAAAGCAAAAGGGGGGTAAATACAATGACATACATAAACTTTTTAAAGAAACAAATGAACAAAGCGGTTAATCTAAACTGCCTTAAAGAGATGTGTGAGATAACTGAAATAAATGAATCAGATGAATATGCTGTCTGTAAAATTACTTCAGTTAATGACAAAACTAAAGAAGAGAAAATTGAAGAAATATATGTGAAGTTATCAGATATAACTCAATTAAGTGAAGGCAAGAAGAAAGTAAACCATGTATTAAAAGCAGTAGGTGAAACAGATGGGAGAAGTAGTGGAAACAAATAAAGAAGTAGAAGATAAAAAAGAAGTAAAAGAAGAACCAAAGGAAGAACCCAAAAAGGAAGAGACTAAGAAAGAACCAAAAGAGCCCACACTAAATATAACAACCAAAGAAACATTTGGGGGTTTACTAAATGCAGCCACTAGTTTAATGGGTGAAGCTAAAATACAATTTGCAGAAGCAGGAATGAGATTATGTGCAATAGACCCAGCAAATGTGTGCATGATAGATTTAAGACTTCCAAGCTCAGAGTTCGAAAAATATGAGATAACAAATGATCCAGAGATAACAGTTAATATAACAAACCTTAAAAAAGTTATTAAAGACTTAGGAAACAAAGATGTAACAATAGAATTAATGTCTGGTTACTTAAAAGTTTATAAAGGAAGAAGAAGATTATCAGTTCCTTTATTAGTAGAAGAAGAAAACAAGTTTAAGAAAATTCCAGAACTAAAATATGGTGGCTACATTAGTCCAAACAAATCACTTAAAGACGATATTACTATTTTATGTGGTTTAAAAGCAGCTGTTAAATTTGAACTTGGAACAGACAAACTAATTATGAAATGTAAGGGAGATACTAATACAGCAACATTTGATGCAGAAGGAATCGTTTCAGGTATTAAAGAAACCCAAGTTTCCAAGTTCAGTGAAGAATACCTTAAAAAGATATTTAGCTGGAAAGGTGATATAAGAAAGATAGAAATAAGAACAGATTACCCATTAAGAGTAACATTTGATTTTGGTATATGTGCACTTGCACCAAGAGTGAGTTCAGATTAATTATGGGGTGAATACAAACACTTATACAAACTAAAGTGAGGTGGTTCCATTGGAACAAAAATCTTCCAGCCAAATAGAGCAGGAAAAGAAAAGACTCAAGCAATGGCTTAAAACACTACTAAAAGATAGAATAGATATGTTTGACCTTAACGCACACTATGACTCTGCAATATCTTTTAGTGAAAACAAAAATGAGCTACTTGAGAAAGTAAGACTTCTAATAGACCCAGCTGTGAAACTAGAAATGGATATTAAAGAAGCAAAACAATTTGAAAATATAGAAACAGAAAAAGAACTAAGAAAAGTAGAATCAGAAGTAGAAGACTACAATAAAGAATATGAAAAAGAACTAATAACAGATAGTATAGACTTAAGTGAGTTCTATTCTGAAGTAGACACAGGTATTAAGAAAATAGTGGGAGGGTATATTAATGCTTTGTTTATTAAAGGCATAGCCGCCACAGGAAAAAGTTTCCAGATAAAAAAAGCATTAACCTTAATTAAAGCAGATTATGTTTTAGTTAATGGAGATATAACAGAAGCATACCTATATAGGGTTCTATATGAGAATAACGGAAAAATAATATGGCTACAAGATACAAGTAAAGTAATGACAAACCTGTCTTCAATTAACAAATTAAAGGCGGCACTTGAAACAGAGAAGAAAAGAGTATTAACAAAGAGTTCTTATTCGAAGCAACAATCAGATCTACCAGAATCATTTATATTTACTGGAAAAATCATATTTGACTTCAATAGCACATTTGGATTACCAAACGGAATGAGAGATGACTTTGAAGCATTAATGAGTAGGGGAGAAGTAATAGATGTAACATTCTGTTATGAAGATATTTGTAACATAATGTTAAAAGTTTGCAAGGAAGATTGGGAAACAGAAGTAACTAAGTATATGATAAAAGAATATGAATTCAAAGGAGAGAATGCACTTAACTTAAGAACTCAGTGGCACGCATTCAGAACTTATGAGTTCGCAGAAGAAAATGAACTGGATTGGAGGGATGAACTAAAAAAAGGATTCATTAAGAAAGAGTCTCACATAAGAAGACTTGTTTATAGATTTATTGGAAAGAAAGCAGTAAGAAGTGGTGAACTTGCAAAATTATTAATAAGAGGAAAAGTGTTTAATTCTGCGACAACAGCAAGTAGAAGAATAAAAGAATGGGTGTACACTGGAGAAATATATAAGATATCAAGTGAGAAACGAAACTTTTATATATGCCTAGAACCAATCTCTAAAATCAAAGGTGAAAAGAATGAAATACAAATTAAACAAAGAATTAACATATAGTATGAGTAAAAGTGATTTTGCCATATTAATTGAAATTGTTAATCATATAGATGAAGAAGAAAATAAATATAATGTCAAAGTTAAAGGAATATCTATAAATGAGCTTGATGAAATCGAAGTAAGTTATATTATAGAGAAAAATTAAAATGGTAGACATGCTTAATGCAGATGAAATCATTGGATTCAAGGAATGGTTAAAGACTGATCCAATATTACCAACAAACGAACATAGTTATGTTAGTTACTATATTAAACAGAAGTTTAAAAGCACATTAAGTTACACTCTTTCTAGAGTTGGTTTATTCGTTATTACAGGCGAAAGACCTCTTGACAAAACAGTTTTTGGGTATAAGATGCTAAAAGATGGGGGAGTTCTATTTACTTCCTCCAACTTTAGCATTGATATGATAAGTATGCAAGTAACTGATATAAGGGATATCCTTATAAAAGAGATCTATGACTCTAGCTCATTAGATGAAATACTAAAGGTGGTTTCGTCAATTAAGAATAAAACAATAGTTATAGATGATATAACTACTATACTAAGATTGTTCAAGGTGGATAAGCTAAAAAGTTATCCTGAAATTCTTCAAGACATCAGAGACGCCTCTGTTAAGAATAATAACAAAATATTTCTAATCACATCAGATTATACTAATTTTAAAACAAATGAGAGATCTACTATGTCTATAAAGCTTTTAAACTTTTTAGCAGATTATATGCTAGATATCAAAAGAGAAGGCCCAGATATAGCTGTACATTCTAAATACCCTATAAATTTTACTGAAAAAATATGCCGAATTTAGCCAAAAACAGCCTAAAATAGTTCGCATAACGATAAATCATAATACCATACCACTATACACTATTATATATTAGTATGGTAATTACCCACACCAATTTGATACCTAATAGCCACAATTGTATATTAGTATACAAATTATGTAGTGTGACAATGGGGTGAATCCTAATTTTCAATTTCATTTATAAAGGATGAAAAAATCTAGAAATATTTGGTGTTTAATTAAGGGTGCAATCAAGTGATAGCACTTTTTAAGGATATGAGAAAAAATACATGTTTTTCTAGTTAACTGTTTGTATGAAGTTGTATATAAATATTTATATTATGTAATATATATATATATATATATATATATATATATAGTATATTGTAGTATATATATATATAAATGAATCTCTTTATTTACACTTATCTAAAAATTTAATGATTTTTTTTTACAAGATCAAAAAAATACCGATTTAACTAAATTTGCACTTTGATTAACATACCCTAGAGAGCTTCTAATACTAGTTTCCCCTAGTTTCCTCTTTGAACACCCTAAAATAGCCCTTTTCTTCATAAAAAACCTATCAAAAATAGTACCCAAGTTATACCTCTTGAACTTATTTAACCAAGAAAACGAAAGATTTATATATAAGCTTGATTTAATTCGGAATGAAGGTGATAATATGGCTAGTGATGAATTAGTCTTTGATAAGAAAATAGAAACTCTTTTCAAAGAAGTAGATAAGATAATTGATATTAGATCAATTAAGAAGTCGAATGATTTAACTGTGAATAGTAAGTTAAAATATTCATACAATTTTTCTAAACTATACTTATATATAGTAAGTTCTATTAGAAGGAAAATTGTTATGTTTACTGCAGATGGTTTAGTTGAAGCAACAGATGTAATAAAGAAAGAAGTATATAAGCATTTAAAGTTCTTAATAGATTTAGGAGAAATGAAAAGGAATAGGAACTCAAGCGTGTTTAGTTATGTTGTGTCAAAACCAATAGATAAGTTCTTAACAGAAGAGAGATTAAGATTAGCAATAGACACAGTTAAAGGTGAAAAAGATTAATGAAGAATTTTATAGTTCAAAAATAGAAATATTGGAAGACTATTTAAAACTCCATAACCCAAATGATTTATCTGCTACAGAAATATCAAATGATTTAGGTATGGATAATAAGAAAGAAGTAATTATAGATGTAAAAGAATTATTATCTTATGACTCAGATATGGTTTCTTTTATAGCATCACACAGTCAAGACGCAATAAGATTATTTGAAATAGCAATTAATAACATAGTTGGATCCTCAAAAGTAGAAATAAGATTTATCAACATGCCAAATACTTACAAGAAACCTATTTGGAAGATTAGATCTAAAGATGTTGGTAAATTCTATTTCTTTGAAGGATATATAAGAAGAGTATCTGAAGTAAAACATAAACCAAGATTAAAGGTCTATGAGTGTCCACAATGTGGTAATCATATAACAGTTCTTCAATTAAATGGCCCTAAAGCACCCACTAAATGTGGCTGTGGAAGAAAAGGAAAGTTTAGGCTAATTAGTAAAGAAGTATACAATTTTCAAAAAGTAATACTTGAAGAAGATACATCAGAGCAAGGAAACGAAACAGAACCCGCAAAGAAAATGGTTTTGTTAAAAGAAGGACTTGCAGACCCATTCATTACAAACAAGCTCAAACTCAGTTATAAAGTGAGAGTGTATGGTTCCATTGGAGAGATGGTAATAAATGAGAAGGACGATGAGTATATTACTTATATTGAAGCAAACAATTTAGAATTTCTTGGAGATTCATTCTCCATAAACATTTTATCACCAACTTGTATTGCTAAGATTAAAGATATAGTTGAATCCGACAAAGACATATTAACTAATATGGCTAACTCAATCGCACCATCTCTTCATGGACTGTACAATATTAAGAAAGCTATCATGTTATCCATCATTGGTTCTAATCACACTTATGAAAACAAGGTATTAATAGAGAGGGGGAACGTGCACATTTTATTAATTGGGAGTCCTGGGGGGGGCAAGAGTGCTATAATGCAAAATGTTAATAATCTAATACCTGGTAGCAGATACGCCTCTGGATCAACCGCTTCCGGAGTTGGTCTTGTAGCCACTGTTCAGAAAGATGAATTACTTGGTGGTTGGAGTTTGTTTCCAGGAGCAATACCACTTTCTAATAAGTCAATAATATTACTTGATGAACTTGATAAAATATCTTCAGAGGATATGGGTTATCTTAATCAAGCACTTGATAAACTAGAAGTTCAAGTTGATAAAGCAATGATTCACACGAAATTACAATCTGATACAACTGTTATAGCAGCTGCTAATCCTAAGCATAAAATATTTGACCCAAACAAACCAATATGGGTTCAGTTTAGTAATTTAAACAAAGACTTAGTTGATAGGTTTGATTTAGTATTTGCCACACCCAATATTTCAAAAGGTGAACACTCAAAAGTGTTAGATAAAATATTTGGTAGATTCTTATCTGGTGATAACTCTGGAAGAATATACTCTGAAGAATTAATAAGACATTACGTGTTATACGCAAAAACGATTAAACCAAGACTCACAGAAGAAGCACACCAATACTTAAAGGAAGAATACACAAAGATATTAGACCCGAAAGGTTTAGATGAAGGAGTATTTCTTTCTAACAGGATTGTTCCATCAATTATTAGGTTAACAATAGCTGCTGCGAGGTCAAGGTTTTCAAAAGAAGCAACTGTTGAAGACGCGAAGACATCTATTGGTTTACTTAAAGAATCTCTTATGAGTATTGATGTTTTAAAGAATGGAGTCTTTGATGCTGTTACTTATGAGAGAGTTGTTCCTACAAAGAACATAGGCAAAGCAGAGTTAATATTAAAAACAATAGAACAATTAGATACTGGTCCTGGAGTTGAAAGAACTAGATTACATGCAGTATTAGAAGAGCAAGGATTTAGTGAGTTTGATTTAGATAAGTTACTTTCTAATTTATCTAATGAAGGAAGCATCATAAGTCCAAGAACAGAATACTTTAAGGTGTTATAAATGATTAATATAAAGAAGAGATTAACAATAAGATTTAGTTCAGTTGGATGGATTAAAAAAGTTGATTATTCTATTGAAGATAAATTAAATTATGTCTTTGGTAACGACTATGTAATAAAGGATGACCCATTATATTGTGGTGATGCGATTAAAATATATAATAAAAAACACCCGATGATAAGTAGAACAATATTGAGGTCAACAGTTTGGGAATTCAATATTGAAACATTATTTAAAATAAAAGAGAATTTAGACCTTATAATTAAAAGGTCTTGTGAGGTTATACTAAAATGAATGAAGAAACTGAAATGCAAAAGATAGTTGATAGAATCAAAGTAGTGATTAAGAAAGAACTATGTGGTGTTGGATGTAAGGTGACTATCAAAGCAAAAGAGTTTGAAATAAACTTTGAGGTATAAAATGGTTAAGAAGAAAGAAGATGTTGAAGACTATTCAAAAACATATGAAGCAAATGAAAATGCTTTAGTAGGTAAAGACAAAACAGAAGTTAAACAAATGATGAAAGAAGGAACACTTACAAAATGTTCTGGATGTGAATATGTAAGGTATTCAGTTTATATGATTTGTCCTAAGTGTGGACACAAGGAGGAAGCAAATGAAATACACAAATAAGTTTGATTTTCCAGATTATGTAATGGAGTATCTTGAGTTTGATGAATATGATTATGACCCAAACAC
>Ga0075124_10001034_pt1 | contig 13017 bp, 16 predicted proteins | sample AntAceMetag02UKS_FD_69809 | JGI IMG/M metagenome (GOLD analysis project Ga0075124, IMG submission 69809) | Saline lake microbial communities from Ace Lake, Antarctica - Antarctic Ace Lake Metagenome 02UKS | ecosystem: Environmental > Aquatic > Non-marine Saline and Alkaline > Saline | place... | reverse complement strand
CCTACGCCGTCGCCGTAGAGGGCCGAGTCGAAGCAGCAATAGATGTCCCTGAACTTTCTCACCCTGTCTCCGTCCGGTCCCTGCTCGAGGTAGGAGTCTCTGCGCTCTGGCCTGAACATCTCCCAGAGGTGGAGCGTGCTGCCGTCAAACTCGTTATAGTCGACTGAGGCTGCGTAGATGAATTTCTGGCCTTGGGCGATGCGCGTGCAGAACTCTACTGGACGGATTCCTGTCCATACACTGGCCCATGCCGGATCCGCCTCCCCACCGAATTCGTTGACCACTGCGTAGTCCAGTACTCCGATCTCGCTGTTCAGGGTATCGTCGTAGGGGAATGCCGTGAGGAATACTCCTCCGTAACTGGCGCTGCAACAGCCACTGACGTCGTCGTTCCACCTGGCTCTGCTTCGGGCCAGCTCCACGTCCCGAGTCTTGATCTGGCTGGATACGTAGACTGTGGTCGCGGGGTCGGAATTCACCAAACCCTCCTCAGCCCTCCACCATGTCAGTCCAGCGTGTCCGATAATCGTCCGGCCTGCAACGCATCCAATGTTTGAATACAGCATGGATCGGAAGCCTTCTGTTTCCCAGTCGTCTCTCGTTGCCCTACTTACTGCGAATGCCTCTGTCGTTGATGCGGTCATTGCCAGCAACACTTCTTGCCTGTCCGCCGATGTCGAGATCCCCAGTCCAGTGAGGTCTCGGTCGAAGACAAAGTCACCACGTACGGTTCCGGAGGTTCTCTCCCTGAATAGGTAGGGGTCTGCGAAGTCCGACGCTACAAGCACATTGCCTACCGCTACCCACAGCCGCTGACCTGCGAACTTCATCCATGTTCCGGTGGGCACACCCTGCTCGTCCTCGTCAAATATCGTTACGTCCGTTCCATCCCATGCAGCTGCATTCGATAATCCGTCGTTGAAGATTATGGTCGAGAAGGTCGGGGTTACTACCGCTGTGCCGTCTGGGTTGGTTGATGCCGTCTTCTCGCACACCTCCATGTGGATCATGTCCACGTCCGGACTCATTGTAATATCCAGCCTGTGGTCCGCCCAAGAGCTGGGTTGAACCAATGGAAACTCGAGAGAGTAAATATTTCCGTCTACTGCGAAAACTAGGTAATCGGTGGCCTCATCCCCAAACTGTCTCGCCCTGAATACCGTACACCCCTGGAGCTTTTCTCCGGATGGGAATGTCAGAGTGTGGGCAAAGCCAGATCTCGTTCTCGGGATGCCTCCACGGTTCAGCAAGTTTACACCCCAGTGGTACTGTGTTTCTGGAAGTAGCCACGGACTTCTCACGCTGTTCATTCCAGCGATCCATCCTCCGCCTCCCTTCACCAGCTCGGTGCGGGATGTAGTTGGTTTTGCCATACAACATCTCTACCAGAGAAGGTGCTATGGTCAACTACCTTTTTGTGGTGCTTTGCACCTGCGAATCAGATGACTAGATACAGGATACTGATCTAGTACGGCCTCAGCCGCCGCCAAGTATTACAATCGTGATGGTTCGTAGCTCATTTTCTTTCCCTCCTCAGGTGCCTCAGTATAGCGGCGAAGATCTGGGCTTTACGCCTGTCAGATGTCTTCACAGCCCTCGAGAGTCTGATTGCTTTTATCTGTGTCTTCATATTTGGTTCTCCTTTATTAATTCCTTAAACTCCTCAACACCATTAAATGCCAATCGTTTTAAGCGTAGCTCTCCACGCCACGCCCTGCACCATCTCATTCAGAGTCCATTGACTCCATGAAATTGCCCTGAGTAGCCTCTCCGGTGATCCGACAACCGCTTGGTGGTAGATTGAGGATGGGTCACAGAAAATCGGTTTACGGGCGAGTATAGCGTTTATGAGCGCCGTTGAATTATACGACACGACGGTCGATGCCCGTTCGATGTCGAGATCCAAGCTCTCTCGGGATATCGATGACGATGGAAAAGTGGTGAACTCCTCGGCCAGCGGATGCGGTCGGAAGCACACGTTATTCACGTGTCTGCCTCTGGCCGACGCCTCACGTAGCATCATTTTAAGTTGCCTTGTCAGTGCAGGAACTGCCAGGCCGTGCTGTGCGTCGTTTTCAACCTGCCCGAGTACCAGCACATTCCCATGGTCCTTCTGGGGCGGTGGACCCCAAGAAAGGCCAGCGTAGTGCATTGCCTCATCCAGTCTCACGGTGTCTCCCGTTACGAACGTCCGGATCCTGTTCAGGCAACCGATATTCACCTGATAGTATCCCATCGCTCCGAACTGCTTTGCGCGTCCGATGTAGCCCTGATCTAGGACCAAGGTAGGCACCCCCACCGTTTCAAGCGCGTTAATCCATCTGCTTGTCTGTGGCCGGATCCCCCAGCATACCGCTATACAAACAGCACCCTTGGCGAATGACACGTCCAGAGCCTCGTCCTTCGGCGTGTGGAGCTTCTTGACCTTTGCACCAGTCTGACTGGCTATGGAGTCGGTCATGATGTCGGCGACCTTGTCCCCGTGCTGGGGCCATGTATCTGGGAGCCTATAGATTGTTTTCATTTTGATACCTTTTATACAGCCGAAGGGAGGCACCAGCCTAAAGATGTGCAAGTTTTATTTTAAAAAATATTCGGGTCGTCTCCCATCGGTCCAAGATCCGGATCCACCCTCAAGGCGATTGTCACTGGCCCAGTCACTGCATTGTGAGCCTGTCTGAGCTGGCTCGTGGCCTTGGCCTCCCACACGGCAGCCTCCTCAATGTGCCCCTGTCGCTCCAGGAAGATGGCTTTAGCCATATTGGCCACACAGGTCTCATCTCGAAACGGTAGCCAGTCGTTGGAGCTCTGGACGTTCGGTACAGCCATTTTGCCGATGATACGAATCCATTCAGCTTTATTGACTCCGATCCGGATCCTGCGCCACATGCGCTCCGTGTCGTTGGGCTCATACCTTCCGATGACCGTGAAGCTTGCTGTTCGTCCGTCGTCCCAGCAGTAGAGGTTGATCGACTGATTCGTAACTGGTTTGTCGATACCAGTAACTCTCTTTACGAATTTCTCCAGTATCTCGGACCTCAGCTTGTATGTCGCGGCTCCTCTGGTCGTTGGGATGATCTTCCCTGTGGCTCCTCCGGCTATGGCGTTTGCCTCCGTGTCGTAGAGAGCTACCTCAGAATTTGATACCCTGTTCACGAAGTAAGTCTCCTCATTAACCAGTGGGCTGTCTGCGTCTCCAACGACCTCGAGCACTACCTCATCTCCCGTGATGTATTCACTGAGTGGAACATCGAATCCAGTATCGTGGTCCGGCGACACTTCGATCTCCAATTTCATTTCGTGGTCTCCGGATCCTATCCCTGTAATATTCACCACGGATCCACCTGAGGTTCTGATCCTTGCGAATCGCTGGTCCGAAACGTCACGCTCGATAGTGTATGTGGCTCCCACCGACAAAGGCGATGGCAAGGTGCCGTCCGTAGTGAATTTTATACTGAGGTCATCACCCAAATGATAACTGCTCTCTATCCTGATAAGCTCATCGTCGAAAAGGACGATGGCCGAGGCGAATTCAACCGAAAGAAACGTGTCCTGAGTTCCGAAACCAAGTGGAAGGATCGGCGAGAACGAAACACTCCCTCCAGCGTCTGCAGTGTTTGTTTCGTTTCCGGCCACATCGGTGTATTCGATCTCATCGACTGTCGGCTTTGCGTTGACCTGGAACCTGCCATTGTAGCCAGTTCCTCCGACTCCGGAAATGAAGACCCAATCTCCAATATTAATTGCGCTACCGTCGTCCAATTCCAGTGTCACTACGTTTGAAGTTCTCTCCCTACTTACAGTGGTTTTGGTCGTCAGGTCATTGGCATTGGCCTCCGACTCAAACAACTGAATGTCGTCACCACTTAATGTCCTGATGTAGTAAGATGTTCCAGAGCTAACCTGAGGTGAGGTTGTTGGCATCGCTCCTTCGTTGCTCAGTGATACCTCGTCTCCAGTGGAGAGAAATTCTACGTCCGAATCCCAGCGGCCACCGATGTTGCTTGAAGGTTCGAATGATAATGAAAACGCACGGGATATGACCAGGAAGAGCTGACCGGAACCCAGATCGGTAACAGAAATTGATGCCCCACCAATCTGCTCAGTCTCAAATGTATTATTGGAGAAACTACCGGATCCAACCTTGAAGTTCTGGCTCGGTGTTGGCGATGGTGCCGGGCTAAAGGTTGGATAAGTCCCATCGGTAAAGAAGCTGACAAGGTCGGACACACCCGCCTCGAGTCCATGTTCGATTGCCGTGACAACTGCGCTCCCATCAATGCTACAGGGGATTGTCTTCACTGCAGAAAACGATCCGCTTCCCTGTCCGGTTACAAGTATCTCGTTCGATCCGGATGCTGCGTCAGCCTGAGAAGAATGAAGCGAGAACTCTGTAGACGAAATAACCCCTACATAGTAATCGAGACCCTCCTGAAGGGGGGTTGGTAGCGTACCATCAGAATTGATACGAACGGCGTCACCCGTTCTAAACCTACTGGCTGCAGTTGTTTCAAATATCGCCCTTGGTGTAATCTTTCTCTTGAGGCTAGTTGACAGTGTGGATCCGACTGCCTTGGCATCGACTGGATCCACGTTCTCCGTGGCGTTGCCAGCAGTTTCATGGAGCGTGAAGTTCTGATCGTCGATTGCCCTGACAAAGTAGTCCCTGTCGTTTTCGTATGGGTCCGGAAGAGCTCCTCCACTCACTCTAACTATGTCCCCGTCGACAAATGGGTTTACCGCATTTGTTCTCCAGTTTGTGAGAACTGATATCCCACGAGAGTCTACCAGAACGGCACTTGAAGTTGCGTCTGCCTGTTCGAGCCCTATGCGATTGCGGTCAACGATTGAGTCGGACCTATTCCTGTAGAGATAGATCGAACCGGAATCGACTCGTCGTGCGTAAAATAGTTTGCTCGCAAGTACAGGAGGCATTGATAGTCCGGATACTGAGTCGACCGTAACGGGTTGCCCTGTCACCAATTGGTGATCTAAGCCCTCAAATAGATCGATAGCAGGCAACGACACATTCCTTCTGAATGTTCGCTCCGTTGGTTCCGATGGAAACCCTAAGCCGTATGCAGATGGGAACGACACCTTGATTGGCCATCCAGCCAGCCACTTCCCGTCCTCATTCTGATAATTAAGGGGGCTGCCATATTCGTCAAAGCCCTTAACCACCAGAATAACGCCTTCGTCCGACTTCGAATCGGACAATGCGAACAGGCGTCCGGCCTGAACGATATCCATTTGTGTCGGGAAAAACCCTACATCGTCCACGCTATCGAAGGACTGGTACCCTCCTATCTCTCCTCCATTGATATGAAACTCGGCGAAGTGACCACGGAATATCTTCGGGTGTCCGCCTACCGCTATACCCAGAGGGGTCTCGATTTCATTCGGTAACGTGTAGGTCCGGCAATCGCCAGTGGAACAGATGTCTGCCTGTATCTGTAGCTGCCTGAAGTTACCCGCATCCATGAGGCGCTGAACCGCGTTCCTGATGTATCCGATCAGGACACTGTCGTCGGTTCTACCAGTCAGTTCCCTGACCGCAGGAATCACATCTCTTACGTGCATAAACTATTGGTAGTTTGCTTATGGATACTGATCAAGCACTAAAAAGGGATGTCGTGGTCGTCGTCAGGGTCCGGAGCCTCGACTCTGCTGCTACCCTGAGATACCCGTGGAGGACGTGGAGTCCTTGAGGTATGTGGTTTATTGGATGATTCATCGTCCGACTTCTCCCAGACAATATCTTCGGCCATAACCTTTACTTTGCTGCGATTCTTTCCGGTGGTCTTGTCCTCCCAAGTCTCAACCTTGAGTCTACCCGATAGACTTACTGCGGCACCCCTGGCCGCTCCCTTCTCTAAGAACTCAGCTGTCTTCCCGAATGCCACGCACTCAAAGAACGACACTCCACTGTCGTCTTTATCAGATTTATCCTGCCACTGGTTTACAGCAATCCCGAATGAGGCTATTGCCGTCCCCTTAGTGTTGTACCTGATTTCAGGATTTCTCGTCAGCCTTCCGGCCATTTGTGTTTTTGCGAATCCCATCTCTCTTCCTCTATTTTTGATTTTAGTATTGTTGGTTCAAACTCATACAAGAGTTCTTCTAAATCCTGTGCCGCCTCTGCGAAACTTCCTCCTACTCCCCTGAGGTCCGCGCTCTCTCCTGCGAGTGTAGCCACCCATGACCCGTCAGGGTCTTCAGCGATTACTACTGCCCGTCTAGTTGACACGGGGGGCGTTAGCCAGCTCTTCGGCGAGTCCGGAGAGTTGTCCGCCCATCTGTCCGCCCATCTGGTCCTCGAGTTCCATGCCCTCTTCCGGTATGTCTTCGCCTTTCCCGTCCTTAAGGCCTTCACGGATCTGTGACGCTACATTCTCGAGAGTATCAGCAATCCGCATACCCTCATCGTAATCAATATCTATTTCTACTCTTGGCATATCAGTCCTTGTTAAAAAAATCGTTCATGGCTTCTTCCGTGTCCTTATCCAAGTTGCTATCCTCGACTGGCTCCATGGAATGGATTTCGATCTCAGCCTCTGGGCCGTCGCCACGCCAGCCATCCTTCCGGAAGGCCACCACCTCGATCTCGCAAATCACCTTCTTGACTCCTGACGTCATGCCTTTGGCGGGAACTGTGACCTGCGGATAACAGGTCTTTGTCTTGTACTCGCTGTCATCTGAGGCGACTTGTGGTTCACCTTCGTAAACACGTTCCTTTCGGCCTAAATCTATCTTGTCCATTTTGATTCCTTTAATCGATTATTTCCCAGTTGTTTGCTCCATCCTCAACGATAAGGACAGACTCTCCCTGTGTATTCAATAGTAAACTACTTAGGCCTCCTATGGTGTCTCCTGCAAATGCATTGATCCTTGCTCCTGCAATCTGACTGCTCTTCAGGTAGAATCTATACCACTTGCTGTTCGCTGACAGTGACGAGATCTGTGGGATCGCCAACTGAAGCTCAAAAGCCGTTGTGTGACTCGGCTTTATGAGCTGGTCATCCTCCAAGACTGTGTAGTTGGCCGTTGGAGACACGGTTGTCCAAGTGGGATCCGATCCACCTGCGGGACCAGTCGGTCCAGCCTTAGCCGCTAAAAACACGGCCCAATAATCGGCATCAAGCAAATCTTGGCCAGTTGAATCCTGTTCGGCCACGTATAAGGTAAATCCGTCCCCAGCGAGAACTATGTCCCCTTTCGAATACTGAGTAAGCACCGAGTAATATCCACGGAATCTCAGACGTATCAGCGGTATAATTCGCAAGAGGTAACAAGCCAAGCCCTCCCCATCTACCCTCGGGTAGTCAGCGATGACCGACTCCCCGCTACAAGGAGTTGACCAAGTGGCCACACCATCAATGATCGTCTTGTCTACCGCGCCGAACAGTTGCTCGATCAGGTTTCCGATCATGCTCGCCAAGCTCTCCTTGTCATAGGAGTTGTCGCATGGGTTTCTGGGATCGTCGCAGCTCATTAGAATTTAATGCAGAACATTTTGTATACGTTTCTTGGGCGTGTCTCGGATCCTCCGGTTGCCCCGGTTGGAGGAGCATAGTAATCATTGTAATTCTGGGCGGCAGGGGTGTTGGCCAGCTTCCATGGCGTTCCTGGTGCCGTACCAGTGTTTTGCTGGTGGGTGTGGGACTTGAAAGCATCGGCCTGCCTCGTCCCGACATTATCCCCAGTCGTCCCATCGCCACGGTTAGTCCGAGAGGCGGCGTTCGGGTCCGAGCCCTTGCCATCATCCCATCCTCTGACGAACTCTCCGCGCATGTCCGGCACATTGAAAGTGGTTGACCCATCTCCCGCACCAAAGTTGGTTCCGATGACGTCTAAAAGCCTTTTGTATGTCGTTCTGGATACAGCCTGACCATTTTCCTCCAAATATCCAGATGGTGCTGTCCCCGTGTTCCACATGATCGATGAACCTACTGGAGTATCAGCGTTTTCGGAACCGCTTCTCATCGTAAACGTCCAAGTGGATCCAATAGCCGTAAGCTCGACCGCTGTGACGCTCCTCACTACTGGAACCGATGCCGACCCATCTATTCCGCTGTCCACCCCGCAGCTCATAGTCAGAAGGGACTGAGATAGGTTTACCACCCTTACGGTCTTGCCCTCGAATGTAACCGGAGAAGGTAGGTCGATTGTCGATCCTGTGGAGGCTGCTGAAATTACGTGGACCTTGTCCAGTTCCTCTTCAGTTGTCAGCGTAGTTGTCCCTGTCGAGATCGAATTTATGGCCGTAGCCTGAGATCCGATCTTCTTCCAGACCGCAGCACCGATGGATGAGTCGACACAAATATAGGCGTCGTCGCTTGTCGTGTCGATCCACCATGAAAAAACAGAGTACCCAGACGAGGAGTCATCGCTGACCGTTGGGGATGTCGTAGCCGCGAAATTGCACTTAACAGAAGTAGCCCTTGCCGTCGTATTGGAAATTACGATACCGTCTAGTTCGTCGGATGACGGAAGCCTGTGAAATGGTCTACTCATCTATTAATCGATAGCAACACTGCCATCTTGGTTCACCGTAAAGTCACCAATCAAAGCCGAGGAAGCTGATATTGGTTGAGGATCGATATTTGCGATAGCAGCACCCAAAGCTCCATGGAGAGAGAATACTTCTGCCGCGTCAGTTCCAAGAGCGGCGCTAACCTGTGCGGGGGTCAGCCCCTTTGGATTGTCCCAGAAGACCCTTACTCCCTCGTTGTAGGCCTCTACCATCGTCTTGAAAGACTTAAAAGCCTGGCTCTTAATGTAGAAGGCTGTGACCTGCTCCGGAGTTGCCGGATCTTCTGGTTTTTGACTTAGAACACTCATTTTGAATTACTTTGTATTTGGATTCCTGATTCAGATCAACTCAATTATTGAGCAGCCTGCTGCCCGAACGAAGCACCAGCCTCGAAGGTGCTTGCCCCAGCCTCGAAGTCTCCAGATCCAGAATTTAACGCCGCTTGATTGGTTGCAGCCGAATTGTTCGAATTGGTCTTGGCCAAGTCAAAAACGAAGTATGCCAGAAGCCCACCGAGGATCTCCCTGCCAGTAATTCCTAGTCTTTGCAGACCGGACATCATTGCTGGTAATGGTGGGACCGTGTCTGGATGGAACTTAAACTCAAAACCTCCGGTAATGATTTTCAACGAAGATCCGTCCAGGAGCGTATGGATAATAGTAGTCGGATTAACTTTTAAAATAACCTGCCTAAGAGCCCATGCTTGGAGTTGTTGACCATACATCATGAGGGTAGTTTTAGCCTCTGTCGGATCGACACCGAATAGGGTTGGTATCATCTCTGAGAACCAATTTTCAGTGGGAAGGCTTTGAGCCATGAGTCCTGCCTGCATGGCGAAGTCTCCTGATCTAATAATCTGTCCGTCCATCACTCCTCCGGAAACCCTATAACCCTCAAGCCTCGCAGCTTGTATCGGCTCCCCTCCGTTCTCCTCGATCACATTACCTTCATCATCCAGTACGGCAATAACTTCACCCTGACCTGATACGACAGGATTTACGGTAACCGTTCCATCCCTGTTTTGAGGGCCATAAGATCCGTCGTAATTACTTGATGCCCCCATCTTCATCGGCGGACCCATTGTGACCTTCGGACTTTTCTTTCCCGAACATCCGAACACAAGAAGCACCGCTAGTAGGATCGCTGTGAGTGCAGAGTATTTGGCGAATATCTTAAATGAGTCACTCATTGGATTTTTTCTTTGGTTGTGTGATTCTTAGCCAGAGTAGGACTCCGATCATAAGCAGTGTTTTTATTGGATTATCAGTTGCCTGTGCCAAGATTTTAGATACCGCATCAGCTCCTATGTCAACAGCATCCTCAATGTCATCCACCGATCTATTTATTTTTCCCGACCCCGGCTGTGAGTTTACCCACTTTTCCAACTCTCTCCTATAGCTATCCACTACATACGGTGACTCGTAGGTTTTCTGCACCACCTGAGAACCATCACCCAAAGTTCTAACAACCTCCGTCTTTACCACATCAACGGGTATCGTGAATGTCGGGCTTAATTGTTCCTGTTCTGGCTGTGGTGTCGGCGACAACCCAATCAGTGCTGCTGCGCTCAATGCCGTCCAAGAACTCTTTGAACCTTTAAGTTTATCCATCATCTCGGTTTCCTCCCTAACCCATGTTTCAGTGCCTTGATTGGTTTCGGTGCTCGCTTCGCCATCCAAGTAAATCTTCCAAAGATTCGGACAGCGTAGTAGGCACCGTACCGCTTCCAGTTGCTGATCGCTGGCTCTGCATAAACCATGCTTTCAAGAAATAGCCGGTCCGCCATCTTTCTCCACCTAGCATACTCTTCTCTGGTGATATGACCGTTTGCAAATAACCAATTCAACATCCTGCAAATACCGTCGTGAGGAATTGGGGGGCGCTTCGTTTCCCATGGACTGAAGAATACCCAGAGCAGTCTAAATTTTACCGAATTGAAATCGGTAATGAAATCTTTTGCGACGACGACCTTTCCAGCGAATGTCGAGTACGTAACATAGACTGGCATGTCCCCGATTTTCGAAGACAAATCGGACATCCTTCGACTCCAAGCAAAAAGCTCTGTCATGATGTCGCCATCCTGGACCCAGTAACCGAGTGGGCTGTCAATTTGGAATGTACCATCCGGAAGAAAGTCACCTCCAATATTCCTGTCAAACCCTACTTTCATGCCCATTCTTTCTTTGGAGCGAATGCCTGCCCCGAATACAATGTTGTGAGGAAATTTACCCAAGGAATATAGAATCGACCATTGTCTCCAACCAAGCCCCAAGATCCAAGTACGACGACATAAATCCTTCCGTCCATCCACACGATGTCTTCAACAACTTCGGCGTGCCAATATCCCGGATCTGAAATCGACCTGTAGGGGGTTATGCTTCGGACTCCAGTCCGGCGAACTGCACTAGACCTCATGTCTCCGTCTGGGATCTTCGTGAATACCCAGATTGGAAGCTTTTCGAGTTTTACCCACTGCAACCAAAGACGAAGGGAGTAATCTGTTCCTCTTGCGAATCTACCACCCTCGTCCGTGATCTGAGGAATACTGTAAAATCCTCCCTTGAACTTGATAGAGATCTCATTGTAGTTAGACGGAGGTGCAATATGGGTATGCCGTGGATCCCAGAACTCCAAGTGCACCAGACCCTGCTGGTTGAGTCCATTTGCCATTTGCCGTATGGTGAGACCCTTGTCCTCTGAAAGCTTCCCGAGCGAAGCCCGGACCGCATTGTACCCACCCTCTGCCGAGAACTCTCTTCGGCTGCGTCTATTCTTCCCGAGCAGCCGATTCATGTACATATCCGCACCATTGGCACCAGCATGGAATGTGCATGATCCTCTCCGGCCCTGGTCGCTTTGATCCGGGGAGTAAGGTCTAAGACCTTCGAGATCCAGTAACGCAGGTATTGGGGTCATGGCCGCTTGGCTGCTCATGACAGGCACATGGTCCCGAGGGTCCGGCATGTCGCGCACGGACTGCGGGGTGTGCATCAGAATTTCTGAGAGGTCTTCGCTCATATCATCTTCTCCTCCGGTAGGGTCAACCACGCGCCAACATGATCGACCTGATCAACCATTTCCCAGGTCTGCTGCCTGAGTTGATTAAAATCGTAGCCATACTTCTGGCACGAATTGTAAAGCTCTTTCAATGGTGCGTAGATCGGTACGCCATCGGAATCGACGGCGAAGAACGCCTCTTTATTCTGGTGCGTTTCCTCGTTCTGTCCGAATACCCAGCTAGAGAAAGTCATCTCTACTAGAGCATAGGACGATGGGGTAGCGGTGACCGCCTGATCCGTGGTCTCGCACCCTACAATACCCGAGAGAAGAACCAGAGCAACAACAGCAGCAAGACCACGGCATCCAGCCAGTATCCTAGCGCCTTTTCGAGAGGTATGTTTTTTCGCATTCATCAGTTTCCTCTTTGTATTTGTCCCTGTAACTTCACGACAGCAACCTCAAGCTCTTGCACGGCTTCGACGAAGACGGGCATTGTTGTATTCAGTGTAATAATCGCTTGTCCGTATGTTTTTTGCTGATTCTCGATAACACCTAGACGGGTTTCGTGAAGCTCAACCTGCCTGGCTTTATCATAGGCGTAGTTGCCGCCGATGTATCCTATAGCGATGCAGACAATGGCGACACCCACCATTACGGCAGAAATACGTTGGTCCCGTTCTTTAATTTCGTTTTTCTGTTCTTCGGTCATTAAATTACTCTGCTGTAAGTATTTCGTCTTTTCGCTGCTCGGTGATGACCTCTGCAGCGACCAGAGCCTCCATCCCGAGGATCGTGCGGGGATCGTTTGCAATGATCTCCTGTGAAGCTAAGAACTGGGTCTTGACCAAGCGAACTGTGATTGCCGTAGAGGACTCGATTGCGATTTGCTCGCTCTGGGTAAAGCGTGAGAAGAACTCTAGGCTTGTCCACTCGCCGATTACTGGCTCTGGAGTCGGGACGTAGGCCCATGCCGCGTCGATCTCTTGCTCGGTGAGGACATACTCGACCACAAGCGGGTCGGTGGGTTCTTCGTTCTCGTCCACCTGCGGGGTGGTCACGGTGAGAGTCAGCGTCTCGCCGTCCCATGCGGTCGTGGCGTCGGCGGAGATGGTCACACGCTCAGGCAGTGGCTTGGTGTAGGTGCCGCCTTTGCCCTCGACCTTGAACGTGATACCCGCGTCGGTGACGGCGTGGACCCGCTCCTGTGCGGATAGCGAGATGGCCAGAAGGAATGCGGAGAGTATGAGTGTTAGTTTTTTCATGTTATTCCAATACTGTGTAAAATACTTCAACGTCGAAATTATCCATTCCTGCGTCGCTGTTGTCTGGGATCTCTAACCTGCGATCATAAAGATCTTGGCTCGCTACAGGCAAAATGTCTCCACCCTGACCAGCCGCTATATTGTAGCCCGCTGTAGCAATCGTGTTTGTGTTAGATCCGTCCGTGCGGTTCAGATCAACATTAGCCGCTGTCATTGCTGCGT
>Ga0075124_10001024_pt1 | contig 13120 bp, 15 predicted proteins | sample AntAceMetag02UKS_FD_69809 | JGI IMG/M metagenome (GOLD analysis project Ga0075124, IMG submission 69809) | Saline lake microbial communities from Ace Lake, Antarctica - Antarctic Ace Lake Metagenome 02UKS | ecosystem: Environmental > Aquatic > Non-marine Saline and Alkaline > Saline | place... | reverse complement strand
CCTGTTGCGGTCATGACATCTCCTCATCCGTGTCCTCATGGTAAATGTCTGCCCTGTCCGGGTGGGCCGGATCATCCATTTGGGTCACCTCAGAGTTATACCGGTGAAGAACCTGCGGCACTCCGCGGTCGCCAGTTTGGATTTGATCCATATGTTCAGGTCCGTCAGCGACTTCTTCAGTTTGAACTCTTGGGTCACCATATTGACAAGGTTGAACTGATTGTTATGGGTGGCACCATGACGGCCCGTGACCCGGCGTATCAGGAATCGTTTATGGGTTCGTGTATCCGTGCCATGAACGAGTTTGGCGGTCCTGTTCTCCCGGATGATGGCTTAGCGTATGAAGAGTTGTGCCGCAGGAATGAGACTGCCCGGGCCCGCTGTATTGCCGCAACATTTGAGACACGCCCGGACTGGTGTAAACAGGAACATATTGATAGTATGCTCTCACTTGGTGTGACAAAAGTCGAACTCGGTGTGCAACAACTGAAAGATGATATTCTTGAATATAATCGCCGTGGGCATGGAATTGCAGAGACTATTGCTGCTAATACTCTGTTACGGGATGCCGGGATTAAGGTTGGTTTTCATATCATGCCGAATCTTCCTTCAGCAACGATGGCTGATGACCGGTGGATGTTTGAAGAGCTCTTCCGTAACCCCTCATACCGGCCTGATTTTCTGAAGATTTATCCGACACTTGTCACCCCGGGTTCAGAGATTGAGGCCCTGTGGCAGGCGGGAGGATATGAGACCTATCCGGAAGAAGACCTTATTGACCTGATTGCGTTCGGAAAATCCTGTGTCCCGGAATACACCCGTATCCAGCGTGTTCAGCGGGATATCCCGGCAAAGCTGATTGTCTCTGGTTCGCACCACAGCAATTTCCGGCAGCTTGCCCAGAAGAGACTTCATGAAATGGGCGGGAGTTGTCGTTGTATTCGGTGCAGAGAAGCAGGCCGTGTTCCGGTAACCGGGGATGCGGTAACTGAGACGATGACGTATGAATGCTGTGGTGGCACTGAACATTTTATCTCGGTAACGGCATCTGACTCGCTGATTGGATTTGTACGTCTGCGGTACCCCGGGAATCCCTGGCGTACCGAACTTTCAGAGAGTGCAATTATCCGTGAACTTCACGTGTATGGATCTCTGGTTCCCCTGGAAAAAACCGGTACGGAATCAGGTGAGTGGCAGCACCGGCAGTATGGTGCGTGCCTTCTGAAAGCAGCAGAAGAGTTGGCCGCATCAGACGGGTACCTCTCGGTTGCGGTAATGAGTGGAATAGGGGTCCGTCCCTATTATGCCAGACATGGATATGAACGATCAGGTCCATATATGATTAAGAGGCTTGGATGAATCCCGCCACTCGTGAATATATAAGACAGAAATTTGCTGCCTATTACTCGCATGCTCCGGTATTTGTACCTCCGTCGCTTCGTCAGCGTGAATGGGGATTTATCTTCTTTGATGAAACGTCAAAGGTTCAGATGCGGCGGCATATGGCGTTTCAGTCGCGTGAGGAACTGGCATCCTATGTCCGGGTAACGGTTCCCCGTCATATGTATTTTTCCACTGCATACTATGAGCTTCCGTCAGCTCCTACGATGAGTGATAAAGTATGGGCAGGTGCGGACCTGATCTTTGATCTGGATGCCGATCACATTGTTCAGAAAGTGCCTTACGAAACCATGCTGTCAAGGGTGAAAGACGAGACTCTGAAACTGATCTATATGCTCACTGATGAGCTCGGATTTTCCAAAAAGAGTATGTCACTGGTCTTCTCAGGCGGGCGTGGATACCATATTCATGTGCGTGATCTTGAGATCAGAGAATGGGGCAGTTCACAACGACGTGAGTTGGTGGATTATGTCTGCGGTATTGGTATTGACCCCGGATTTATGCTCTCCTCTCATGAAGGGGGGGCTGGCGGATGGCCAGTACGGTATCGTGGTTCTCTGCGCGAAGAACTGCAGTGTATCCGCGATATGGGGATCAAAGATGGTGTGAAATATCTGTCTTCCCTGCGTGGTGTAGGTAAAGGATCTGCACATTCATTCTTTGAAGGAATTGACACGGTGATTGCATCGGCAGATGAGCTCTCCTCGGATGTATATTTTATGAAGAATAATGCGCTTCAGGCACTAACCGGAGATGATTATGAACCGCTGAAACAGCGGATACGGTCAAAGGCTGCCCTTACTGATGAACCGGTAACAACAGATATCAAACGGCTGATCCGTGCACCGGGTTCTCTTCATGGTGGGTCGGGGTTCCGTGTCACTGAACTGGCTTCGGTGGCAGATCTTGAGAGTTTTGATCCTCTTGTTGATGCAGTCGTTGATTTTGGCAGGAATGAGGTGTCTGTGGAATGTCCGTTCTCTCTCACAATGCCTATGATGGGTCAGGTGTATACTATTGAGAAAGGGGTAAACAGGGTGCCTGATGAATTGGCGGTTTTCCTTTGTTGCAGGGGCATTGGAGAGATAACTGCTCCTGATTCCTGATTGGTTGAATGTGGTGAGTTGATTTAGATATGGAGCTTGAAGATCTGCGGATAGTAGTTCTGGATGAGCGTGAAAGTGGAAAACTCACAACGATATCCCGGAATATTTTTGAAAAAGGACAGGTCAGGTTACGGGAACTCTACGCCGAGGCCCAGTCTATCGATAACTTTCTCACTAACCGTGGCTCAGATCTCATGAATGAGATTGACAGTCTTACGGTAACTCTGAATGATATTTCACGTGAACGGTTCAAAAAAATCCTGAAGATGGCCATAAACCAGATGGATACCCATTACGTGGATGCCCAGGAACTTCGGAAGATGATTCCTGAAGAGCGGGAGATGTATGATGATATTCATGCAGCAATCGCAGCGTGCAGGCATTCTCTTATTGATGGTGCATTGGTTGAGAGGGCAAAAGCCGTTCAGGCTCTTCTGCCTTCAGTTTCAGAGGGCGGGGTGGCAGAAACATACTCAGATGAGGAAATCCTCCCCGATGAATCCGAATCTCCGGAGACTGTCGGTGTGGGGTATGACCTTGTTCATGTCCTTGATGATATCGAACCTTTTATGGGGACTGACGGGAGAATATACAGTCTTATTAAAGATGACCTGGTCTCGCTTCCTCTCAGGAATGCGCAGGTACTTTATGAACGCAACATAGCCTTAAATATTAAGGTAAGCAAATAATATTGGGATTCAATATCCACATAAAGGGGCTTATTCCATGAAAATGCCAACGAAATTTAATACCTACTGTCCTTATTGCAGGAAACATGAGATCCATGAGGTCGAAAAGGTGAAGCGCGGGAAAGATATGCATCTTCATTGGATCGACCGTCAGAAAGCACGTCGCGGTAAAGTCGGGAACATGGGTAAATTCTCAAAGGTTCCGGGTGGCGACAAGCCGACGAAGAGAATTAATGTACGCTACCGGTGCACAGTGTGTGGCAAAGCACATCTGCGTCGTGGTGTAAAAGCGGGTAAATTTGAACTCACGGAGTGATTAAAATGGTACGGATTAATAGAGATAACCGAAGCGCTTTCTACAAAGTAAAGTGCCAGGATTGTGAAAATGAACAGATCATCTTCCAGCGGGCAAGCACAATCGTTGACTGTGTTGTCTGTGGCAGTGTTCTTGCAGAACCATCTGGCGGAAACGCCAAGATTTATGCTGAAATTATCGAAGAGTTGAGTGAGTAATTCTATGCTAGAGAGAGAATGGCCCGACGAAGGTGAACTGGTTGTCTGCACGGTTTCAAATGTAAAGGATTTTGTTGCATTTGTAACCCTGGACGAATATGCTGAACGTGAAGGCCTGATACCTATCGCTGAGATAGCCCGGGGCTGGATTAAGCACATAAGGGATTATGTCCGTGAAGGTCAGAAGGTTGTCTGCAAGGTTCTTCATGTTGACAGTTCCAGAGGCCATATCGATCTCTCGCTGAAGGATGTGAATGATCATCAGCGCAAAGAGAAGATCCATGAATGGAAGAATGAGCAGAAAGCACTGAAATGGATCTCGTTTGTCTCAAAAGCATCCGGCACTGATGAAGAATCAATACAGAATGTTTTTTATCAAGAATATGGGGCACTATTCCCGGTATTTGAAGATGTTATCACTGATCAAAAAACAACTCTTGGTCGTCTGAATCTTGATAAAAAGGTTGCAGATGTGCTGATATCAGTTGCCAATGAGAATGTAAAATTAGCAAAGGTAACCATTACCGGCAATCTGATTCTGACATCCAGCAAACCGGACGGCGTTAATGTTATTCGTCGGGCACTGCGCAGCGCTCAGCCCAGTATTGAGGGAGTTGAGATTGAACTGGTGTATGTTGGTGCCCCCAAGTACCGTGTAAAGGTGACTGCACACGATTACAAATCCGCTGAAAAGGCTATCAACAAAGTTGCAAAAGCTGCAGTTGGTGTTGTTGAACGTGCCGGCGGAACCGGAGAATTTGTCCGGAAAGCACGTTCTGGTAAAAATTAATGGCCGGAAAAATTAGACGCTGTCCGTCTGATGGAACATATACCCTCAATTTTTCCTGTCCACAATGCGGAACTGAAACACGGACTGCACATCCGGCCCGCTATTCCCCGCAGGACAGGTTTGGAAGATACCGACGGAGAGTTCGTTATGGATGATATTTGTATAAAAATGCTCACCGATGAGAATTATCATGCTGATATTCTCATTGAAGGCCTTCCCGGCGTTGGTCAGGTTGGAAAACTTGTTGCTGAGCATATGATTGAGGAATTTGGTGCAGAGAAAATTGCAGAGATCACATCCATTTTCTTTCCTCCGCAGGTGCTGATCGATGAAAACGGCGTTGCCCGTCTTCCATGCAATGAAGTGTACCTGGTTAATAACGATAATCACTCAATTGCATTTCTTGTCGGGGATGTTCAGAGCGCGTCCGGAGAGGGACATTATCTGCTTGCAGATGCGTATCTTGACATTGCTGAGGAACTGGGAGTCAAACGGATTTACACTCTTGGAGGATATGGGACAGGTCATTTGCAGGAAGAGACTCAGGTCTTTGGGGCTGTCAGTGATATTGCTCTCCGTGAGTCTGCTGAAAAAGCAGGAGTGGTTTTTTCAAGGGATGAACCCGGTGGTGGAATCATTGGCGCATCCGGCCTGCTCCTGAGTCTTGGAGCTGAGCGTGGAATAGAAGGTGTGTGCCTGATGGGTGAGACCTCCGGTTACATTGTTGATCCCAAGAGTGCACATGCAGTTCTTGGTATTCTGAGTGCCCTGACAGGCCTTGATATCGATGACACGAAACTTGAAGAGCGTGCCGTTGAAATGGAAGGAATTGTTGAGAAAATCAGGGAAATTGAGAATGCGAAGGCCGAAGAAGAACTAAGCTATATTGGCTGATTCGGAATCAGTGCCAATCTATTCATTCTCTTTTTTAATGTCTGTGTGGCCTTCTCAGGGGTCATGTTTCTTCGTTCCGTCTTATTGAAGCGTTTTGGATAGAGAACATTGGTATTTTGGGTACTGGTGTAGCTCTTCAGCCGGAATGGTGTTCATTGTGGGTTCTTAAAATGAGTGAATATATTTTCCACATGAACTATAGTCCTGTCAATATCTTCGGATTTTTATCGTCTTTTGGTTCTGCCGAAGAGCAAGGGAGGGGGGGGATGCCCCCCCTCCCTGCAAGACCCTCCCCCGGGTGTGAAACAGGTCATACAGGAGGGATATGTGAACATCCCCTGTCCCGCCTGTTTTCGGGGATTTTTGTGTGCTGCAATTGTGTTCCCACCTACGCAAAGGGGAATACCTGGGACATTTACCCACACAATTTGGTAAAGAGCCGTTCTGATGGGTGTGCCGTTGTATATATTGACGCCGTGGACACGAAATAAAGCCTGTGTATTCTCTGATCTCAGGGGAGGCGGTGATAACCTCGTCATCCGGGAGGTGAAGGAGAATATGTGGCACTGTCGCTCTTCTGTCACCTGGCAATGATTCCCGGTGTCTGAACCATCCTGTTTTCCTCATACATTTGAGAGAGGATTTGGAATGTAATCTGTAGATAAGAAAGGGTGTATTTGGGAAACCCTTTCCCTGGATTTTCCTTTATATTCAAAATGTTCTCAAAAAAAGGTGATCCATTGTGAATGTCGTATACAGATTCTGTATCTATGATCTGATGATTTAGAAGAGCAAATGTTGTGTCTGCACTTTTTAGAATCGGTATCGGATAATTCAGCCCTGATTTATGGTAACAGATTCCGAATGTCCGTTTTGAATCAGGAACTATCCGTCTTGTTATTCAGGGATATTTTGTGAAAGAAAATGAAGGATGATCTGTGTGGTGCCCGTTCTTTATGTATGTCAATCACATTGCCGCCGTGACTGTATCATGCTTTTTTTAGAATACGTGGACTTTCTTTTCCTGACATGCTAATATATCAACATTGTTGGCAGTATTCTGGATTTCAGCAATAATATTGGGGTTATTTCCGGGGGTGCTATTTCTGGTTCCGGGGTGAATTGTATGCGTTCATCAGATGGGAAAGAGAAAATGAATGCATTCTTTTTAATCATCTGCCTCTCCTGAAAGGAAGGGTTATACTTCGTAATGATCAAAGTATTCAGAATGCTTGTCATCAAAAGGGAAGTGTGCGGCTACTGCGGTGCCTGTGTTTCGGTCTGTCCGGAAGGGGCACTCGAACTGGTAGATGCTTACCTTACTGTTGATCCGGAAACCTGTATAGAATGTGGTATATGTTGCAAAATATGTCCTCTCGGCGCTCTGGAGGTGAAGAATGCGGAGTAATTACAATGTCCTGATAATTGGAGGAGGGCCCGGAGGGGCGATGGCCGGAAAGGCTGTTGCAGAAGCGGGACTCTCCTGCTGCATCATTGAAAAACGCCCGGCGATTGGTGCACCTGTACGGTGTGCAGAGGGTGTGGGAAATGAAATATCTGAGCTTGTGGATTTGGATCCAAAATGGATCTCATCAAAGATCAATGGCGCCCAGCTTGTTGCTCCGGATGGTCAGATTCTTGAACTGAACCCTGAAATGGCAGGGAATGAGGTTGGCTATGTTCTTGACCGAAAAATATTTGACCGTGAACTGGTCTGGAAAGCAGCAAATGCAGGCTGTGATGTATTTGTCAAGTCCCGTGCAAGCAGTGCAATTATTAAAGATGGCAAGGTCTGTGGTGCAATAGTAGAGACAGGGGGCAAAACACTCGAAGTATATGCAGATATAGTGATTGCTGCAGATGGCGTAGAATCCAAGTTTGCACGCTGGTGTGGTATTGACACGACTGTTCCCATGGCAGAAATAGAGACCTGTGTTCAGTATCTGATGACGAATCTTGATATTGATCCCGGTCTGAATGCTTTTTACCTTGGCCGCGATGTTGCTCCGGAAGGATATGTCTGGATCTTCTCCAAAGGTGATCGCACGGCAAATGTTGGTATTGGTATCTCCGGAAAGATGTGCAGTAAGGGGAAGCGTCCTAAAGACTACCTGGATGCTTTCATTGCAGAACATCTGCCGAATGGCAAGATTATTGAATTAATGGTAGGCGGTGTTTCTGCGTGCAAGCCACTGGAGTGCACGGTAGCAGACGGCCTTATTATTGTGGGTGACGCCGCGAGACTCAGTGATCCGATAACCGGTGGCGGGATCCTCAATGCCATGTATACCGGAAAACTGGCTGGTGAGGTTGCGGCAGAATGTATCGCGTCCGGAGACTGCAGTAAATCTGCCCTGATGAAATATGATACTGAGTGGCGATGTTCCAAAATGGGGAAAGGTCTGAAACGCAATTATCAGGTAAAGGAGATATTCATTAAACTGAAGGACGAAAAACTGAATTCCATTGTAAATTCTGTGAACAAACTAGATATGGAAATATTTGATACCAAGTATCTTATTCGTGAACTGGTCAAATACAATCCCTGGCTCTTAAAAGATATTGGAACTCTCAAACGGTTGTTAGACTGATTTTTTCAGCTGCCGGTTGAGAATATTAAGACAATCTTTTTCTGCATCTTTTTTTGTGAAAACACTTATTTTATCTCCTTTCCGTATACGGACTTTTCCGCTTGGAATAATGATATCTCCCTTTTCTCTTTTTATGGCGATGAAGACGAAGTCTGTTACATCAAGCTCTTTTATTTCGTGATCAATCATCGGAGCATCATCATCAACATCAACTTCAAAGATGGATCCTCCCGGTATTGAAGCCAGCTGGTGGAGATCGGTGTTTTCTGACCAGAAATAGAGTCGTTCAGCAACAAGTTCATCCGGATTTTCACTGATGTGCACGCCAACCTCTTTGAACATCTCAGAATGATCTGTCTGGTTTACAATGGAGACGACATTTGATACCTTAAATTTTTTCGCCAGCCAGCAGGCCATCAGGTTTACGGCGTCGTCGCTCGTTGTTGCAATGAGTGCCTGTGCACGATCTATTCCTGCATCCAGAAGGATTGATTTATTTGTTGCATTTCCGGCAATAGCAAGGACATCATACTGGTCGATAATTTCGTTGCAGCGTTCCTCGTCCTGATCAATAACCGCAACTGAATTTCCATTTTCAACCGACATGGCTGCGAGTGCCCTGCCGATACCTCCGAGACCAATGATGATGATATACATCAAAATGCGTATCAACCACACCTATTGATATAGGTTGTGGATTGAACCGTATGTACGTGATCTGTGGTATCGATGAAGCAGGAAAGGGTTCTGTTCTTGGTCCGATGGTTGTTGCTGGTGTATCGGCCCCGGATATGGGTGATCTCGCATTAACGGGCGTTGCTGATTCTAAAACCCTCTCCCGGAAACGTCGTGAAATACTCTATGAGGAGATCACCGAAACATTTGTCACTGCCTGTACAATCATCTCTGCAGAAGAAATTGACCAGCTCCGCGCAGAAAGAACAATGAATGATATCGTTGCACGGGCACATGCCGATGTTATCAGGAAGCTTCCCTGTGATACGGCATTTGTGGATGCATGTGATGTGAATGCCGAACGATATGGGAGGACGGTTTCCGGATATGCAGGGGGGGAATATTCGATTGTATCTGAACATAAGGCAGACGTACGGTTTCCGGTTGTCAGTGCTGCTTCGGTTGTTGCAAAGGTAACCAGAGACAGGTGTATTGATAGACTCCATGAAGAATTTGGCAATTTTGGGAGTGGTTACCCATCAGACACGGTTACCATAGAATTTCTTGAGACATATATCAAAGAATTCGGTCTCCCTCCAATATGTGCCCGTTCGTCATGGGAAACAACACGGAGAATCAGGGATCGATTGTCACAGGCCTCTCTCTTTGATTTCTGAAGTGTTCCGGGTGGTATACAACGGTTTTTATAATCACTGAAGCCAACGATATATTGAATGAATTGGCTTTTAATCGGCATTATTGCAGTTATTATCTATGCCCTTGTTGCTGGTTATATCAAATATGCACACCTGTGGGAAGACCATGTTACCTTTTATGGGCCTATTCTTGCACTGAAGACTGAAAAGGTAGGATTTTTTGATTATTTCAGGCGACAGGCACGATTCTGGCGCGGATATGGGACATTTGGTGCTATCCTTGTGATTGTGATCTCAGTCTTAATGACTGCCCTTTTGCTTCTGGGAGTGTATAGCTCAATGATGAATCCTCCTTCGCCCGTGGGGATTTATGAGCCACAGAATATTCTTGCTATTCCCGGAGTGAATGATTTCATTCCGATTACGTTTGCAGTCATTATCGGTTTTTTTGTGACGCTTGTTGTCCATGAATCTGGACATGCCATTCTCTGCAGAGTGGAGGATATTAGGGTGAAAAGTACAGGGATCCTCTTTGCAGTAATTCCCATTGGTGCTTTTGTGGAACCTGATGAGGAAGAGGTGGAAAATGCCCCACGCTACTCAAAAATACGGATGTATGGGGCTGGTATCACCAATAATATTGTTGTTGCACTGGTTTGTTTTGCTGCAATTGTCTTTTTAATGGGGATGGCAACCCCCTCGTCTACGCCAATGATTAAGGGGGTCTATGAAGATTACCCTGCAGGGCTGGCGGGAATTTCTCCCGATTCAGTGATTTATGCTGTTGATGGAGTCAGAGTGGAATCCGTAACTGATGTCTCAGACATTCTCCAGGCCACCTCTCCCGGGGATACTCTGACGGTTACAACGCTGAAAGACGGTGTTCATTCTGATTCTATTCTTATTTTGAAAGAGTGGCCTCGTGAGCTCAGTAATAAGTCCAGTGGATTTATGGGTGTTGTATATTATTCCCCTGAATCGACTGAATATGTATTTAATAATCTTATGAAAAGTCCTCTTGGTCCCCTTCTTTTGCTCTATGTACCAATAGATACGGTCATTAACGATGACAGTCTGAACCTGGGGATTCTTGCTTTTGATGTGTCATATATGGACATATGGGAAGTGCCCTTTACCGGATTCTGGGGAGTAATTCAGGTATTATTCTGGACATTTTGGTTTAATCTGGCAGTTGGGACATTTAATGCACTCCCGTTTATTCCACTGGATGGTGGGTATATCATGAAGGAAGGTGTAACAGGATTTTTTGAAAAACGGGGTCGCAGTGATCTTGCACCAGCCGTTGTGTCCATTATCAGTTCATTAATGGTGGCAGTTATTCTTCTTCTGCTGATAATTCCATACATTTTTGGTTGAAAATTAACTTCAATATTATTTTTGACATCGGTTGAAATTATTCTGCTGCGGATAATCTACTGACATAAAAAAAGTATGCTTATGTATATTAATTATGTAATACAGAAGTATCACTATAGGAGTAAATATTTTCAGTTATGTCGCGAATTCCGGCAAATAAACTCTATGCCCTTGGCTGGTACAATGAAGGCATTGCACATCTGAAGATAAACCAGTTTGAAGAAGCAATGCAGTTCATCAATACAGCCCTTGATGCATTACCGGAAAATCCTGATTTTTTAATAGGAAAGGGCGATGTGTATCTTTCTCTTGGAAATTATGAAGAGGCCTATTATTATTACCGAAGGGCTACCGATAATGAACCCGGGAACTTTCGTGCATGGCTGAATATGGGGACCGCACTTATACGCCTGGAAAATTACACTGATGCTCTTGCATGTTATCGGCAGGCAAATACCATTAAAAATCATGATGGGGAAGTATGGCTTGGAATTGGTATATGTCTCCTGAATCTTGGCGAAACAGATGAAGCTTCAAATGCACTCAAGACTGCAATTCGTTTAAAACCAAATCAGCCGGCGCTCTGGTATCATCTTGGGCGAATTGAACGTGACGCCGAAAAAGCGCTGAAACTCCTCATGCGTGGATACGGGATGGATCCCGACAATATTGATATTCTGCTTGAGATAACCCGGATATATATACAACTGGGAAATCAGGAGGAGGCAGGAAGGATACTCGAACGGGCATATGAATTGTCGCCGAAAAATCAGCGTGTTGTTGAGATGATGGAATACTATGTGCTGGAAACGACATGGAATGAAGTATTTGACAAACCATATGGCAATAATTCCGAAAATGAGTAATGCTAACATTATTGATGGTTCATCGCTGTTCCATGTGGGTTCTTACAATGAGTGAATCTGTTTTTTCCACATGAACCAAAGTCCTGTAAAAATCTTTTAGAATTGTATTGTCTTTTGGTTCTGCCGAAGAGCAAGGGAGGTGGTACCCCCCTCCCTGCAAGACCCTCCCCCAAGTGTGAAACAGGTCATATACAGGAGGGTTAAGTGAACATCCCCCTGTCCCACCTATTTTCTCGGGGATTTTTGTGTGCTGCAATTGTGTTCCCACCTATGCAAAGGGGAATTTCTGAGACATTTACCCACACAATTCAGCGAAGAGCCTTATTGATATTTGAGCATTGCAATTCGTGATCCTTTTTTGACACCAATAGAATCTGCAATTGGAACGCATTTTACCGTCATACAATATGCAACAGGAGGTATTCCTTCAATTTCGGTCAGGGACTCGTAATTGGCCATACCTTTTGCAATAATGATTGTGGCATTGTCAATTGCTCTCAGCAGTTCTTCCGGGGCCAGAGTTGGATTATATCCGAGTTCGGCTATGCCATTGGTATTGGTCATAAGAACATCACAGACGGTGTCTATTCCTGCTGTATGTGCATCATCCAGTGTTGCGTCATTGATGATTGGTCCTCCGCGAACGACCACGGTGATGTGGGATCCCCGATTTTTCAGGAATTGTATCAGGTATGAATCAAAGATGATCTCTCCACAGTTATCACAGAAGAAGACTACGTTGTCGGAGAGTGCCAGGATTTCATCGGTATCATCAATAGTCAAACCCTTTTCAAATTCATTTCCAAAATGTGCAATAAGGTTGTCAGTCACCGTATGTTCGCTGGATCCATAATCGAGTGTGTTTCCGATAATGGCTGCAAGGCAGAGATCGCGAAAACTCATATCACCGGTGATCACTTTTTCACATGCATCACGCGCATCTTTGTTGTCTTTCACTTTTATGGACAGATATGGATCAATGGACCCCATCTCTTCATACGCGAGCCGGTGTATTTTGCTTGAGATTTTGGGACCCGTATCTGGTATCTTTACCAGTTCTGTGAGGAGATTTCTGCATTTTTCGGTGATTTCTTCTGTTTTTCCGGAATCTGCACAGACAAGATCACATTCGTATGCTATGCGTGAAAGGAGACACTCTAAACATGATTCAGTAATTTTCATAAAAATGTCCTAAAAAATAAATGGGGCCACTGCGATTCGAACGCAGGTCAGAAGACCCCCAGTCTCCTAGGATGGTCCAGGCTACCCTATGGCCCCGCTCTACAATCTTTGTTGGCTGTCTTTATCTAATTTCCTTTTTGAAAATTAGAAATTGGTATTTTTAAACTCCTGTACGTTCTTTGTTAGCTCTTCAACCTCACTTGAGGTCAGGTTTACTTTACCGTTAAGACTGCTCATCTCGGCTAACAACTGATTAATCCGGGTGTGCATCAGTTTTACGGCAAAAAGGAGAAAAACAATGACTATCCCAAATAATATGAGCATTATTCCTTCCGGACTTGTCATCATCATAATTTCTTTGCCTTGAATATTGAGCGAGC
>Ga0075124_10001018_pt1 | contig 13149 bp, 16 predicted proteins | sample AntAceMetag02UKS_FD_69809 | JGI IMG/M metagenome (GOLD analysis project Ga0075124, IMG submission 69809) | Saline lake microbial communities from Ace Lake, Antarctica - Antarctic Ace Lake Metagenome 02UKS | ecosystem: Environmental > Aquatic > Non-marine Saline and Alkaline > Saline | place... | reverse complement strand
ACAAGCTTTTTTTCACAAGCACTATCTGCGATACTTGCTTATACCATTGATAACAATAAGCACATTTTACACTTAGAATCAAACAATAAAAAGTTTAGTTTAATTTCCTGATTCGACTAGTACTTACCGATCGCACAATCACACAAATTAAACGTAACGAAAACAAAAAAAATAAACCGTACAAGGAATGCTCATGAGCACTATAATTATTGATCGCCATGAGATTGATCTATCAAATAAAAGCAAAATTTTATTTCCAAAATCGAAAATAACAAAAGGTGACTTGATAACCTACTACGAAAAAATTGCGCCATACCTACTTCCACATATCTATGATCATCCACTTACTATGCACCGTTTTCCTGACGGCATCGATAAAGAAGGCTTTTATCAAAAAGAAATCGGTTCTTATTTTCCAAAATGGATCAAACGTAAAGCAATCAAGCGTCGCTCAATCGATAAAATTGTCACCTATGTTGTTTGTAACAATGCCGCAACATTAGTCTATCTTGCGAACCAAGGTGTTGTTGCTCTTCATGCATGGCTCAGCACTATCAAAAAATTAACCTATCCAGATCGCATTATATTTGATCTTGATCCTTCAACAAATCGATCGTGGCCTAACATAAAAAAAACGGCAAAATTAATAAAAAAGAAACTTGAAACTCAGAGCCTTGTACCTTTTGTTATGACATCTGGCTCAAAGGGACTTCATATAACGGCTCCCCTTAAACAAGTAGATACTTTTAAAAAAGTTCGAGCCTTTGCACTCATGATCGCACAAGAACTCGTTGAAAAATATCCCGACATGCTCACACTCGAGATTCGCAAAGAAAAGCGTGGCACAAAAATATTTATCGATACATTACGTAATCAATGGTCCCAGCTTTCCGTTGCACCATACTCAGTACGCGCCATTGAAAAAGCGCCTATTGCTACACCACTTTCATGGTCTGAGCTATCAAACTCTCAACTCAACCCACAACGATATACTATTAAAAATATTTTTAGACGACTGAGCAAAAAAGATGATCCATGGAAAAATTTTCATAAAAAAGCCCGTGCACTACCAAAATTAAAAACTTCATAGCAAGCTACAAAGTATAGCGCTCGAATAGTTCGACACCCAATCAACATTAACAAAAAAAAACGCTCACCCTGCCACACCCGTCAATACCTTTGGCGAAGACTGGTAGCGGGATTCAAAGGGCCATCCTTGATGCCGGCACAGATATTATTCATAGTCACATCACACGCATTTTCCTTCGACTAAAGCTTATAAAATTTCTATTTTATTAAAACCACATTTGCCGTAACTGTACGCTTAGGAACACGATAATACGGCCCAAAACGCGCTGACAATGCAACTATTCCCGCTATTAACAAAAAAATAATCGACGTTGAACTCCTCATCATGACCCCCTACTAAAATAAATCCCTATTAATTCTAGATTAAAGGTACACATAAATCGAAAACAAGCTTTGTGAAAAAAAATATGGTATATGATGAAATCAAGAACCTCGCAGCAAGCTACGAGGTATGTTACCGCTCGAATGGCTTGGTTTATCCTGAGCGAAGACGAAGGAACTACCGCTCACCATGAGCGAAAAGAATAAAATCACCGCTTTACCATCCACCGTTCACCCTGAGCGGGAGTCGAAGGGTCACCATGAACGTAACAGGTGCCACAATAAACACAAAGCAAACTTCGACAAATTACGCCTGAGAAAAATTAAATTATAAGGAAAATCTATGGAAACATTAAAAGAAACATTGATGACCACTCTACGAAACAAAAAAACTTCGATGGCAAAATTTCGCCAAGCTGCAGAAAAACTTTCGATTATTCTTGCGCATGAAGCATCAACATTTTTAAAAACAAAAAAAATTGAAATCGAAACACCACTCGATAAAACAAGTGGCACAGAGTTTGATTCTGATGTCGTTTTAATTCCAATTTTGCGCTCAGGCCTCGTATTGCTACCAGCTTTTTTAGAGTTTTATCCACAAGCAACAGTAGGTTTTGTTGGAATGAAACGCGATGAAAAAACTGCTATAGCAAAACTTTACTACCAAAACATTCCAACCATTAAGCCAAACGGCCAGGTCATTGTCCTAGATCCAATGCTAGCAACCGGCGGAAGCTTAGCAGATACATTAGATATCCTCGTTAATTCAGGTATAAATCAAGAACAGATTTTATTTGTCGGTGTAATTTGTGCACAAGAAGGTCTCGATAGAATTCACCACAAATTTCCAAAAATTAAAACCATAATTGCAGCCCACGATTCAAAACTCAATGATAAAAAATTCATCATGCCAGGCTTAGGCGACTTTGGCGATAGATTTTTTGGAACTGAATAGTTTAACGTAAACTCGACGTAAGAAAACTAAAAAATTGCTATAATTTCCCTTAAATCACTCCCCGCCGTCGCTAAAGCTATGGCGGGGAGTGATTTTGCCAAAGGCAAAATAGTATCGAAGGACGGGCAATCTTCTGCTTGTATGCCCTGAAGCTTTTCCAGTGTGATGTTCTGAGATACGTTTTTCAATATCATCCGTATGCCCAACATAATATGATCCATCAGAACATTTTAGAATATAGACATAAAAATGGATTCATTTTTTTCTTATTCTGTGTTCGCACCCTACGAGACACTCGCCTCGCTCGTTCCTCAGGGCGAACGGTTTCAAGAGTGCTCAGCAAAACTCAAAAATATTACGTGGAATTGATAGTATGTTTTAGTATTTTCAATATCTGATTAAATTCTTTGTGAGCACTTTTAGTTTTGTTGAGAATTACAACATAAAAGGAATATAGAAATTTTTAAACCGTTCGTGGTGAGGTGCGAGCGTTTTCGCGAGCCTCGTACCATAACGAACGGAAAAAATTAATTATGTTCGCACCCAAAGTTTATCCTGAGTATTTTCGAAGGGAGGGCATCTAACGATGCCACCTCCAGCCGTCGCTTAGCAGCTATGGCCGGCGCGGCAGGGCGAACGGAAACGAATTATGTTATCTTCTTACTTTAAACAAACATTCTTAGATCGAGCTCACGTTAATTTAATCTTTCTCACATTCCGCTTCTAAAGCTTCTAACTCTTCATATGTTGTGGATGCACGTCGCTCATCAACAGGGCTCAACTTGTGTGCTCTAGAAGCAGCTCTACATCTTAGTACAAAATTTTCTGATCTTTTAAGAACCCGAAGCGCTCTACGCAACATAAACCTCTCCGCTTTCTCCCTTTCATGCAACTGACCATGGCGATAAGTCTTACCACCCAACAAAAATGGTACATACAACAATAAAAATAGTGCGCAACACTTCATAGCGTCCCTTTCAAATATGGTAAAAGTGTAAAAGCACTAACCATGAAACATCGACAGTAACGCGCAAAAAAGTATTGCCTATGCTTTACTAAGGCACTCTAACTAAAATAAAAAATGTATCGCTTTAATCTTTTTCAGAAAGACTTGAGTCGGAACTTTCCTCTTTCCCAGCTTCACGTTTTTCACGCAATGCATACAAAGCATTCACTGTAAACAGAAAATCACATGCAGGTGATTTGGGTGTACCAACAGCCACAGAGGAATCCTCCATATAGAACTCTCTTTCTTCCTCTTTTTCGCTTCGATCAAGGGCAACTTCAATACTTGTGGAATCAGACCACTTTGGCTTTTTACCTGACAAAAATGAACCACTCATCAAAATAACTGCTAATACCACTCTGGAACTATTCATGTAAATCCCTATCCAATTAAATTTTCAACATGCACACTTTTTCCCACAGCACTGCATTCAAAGCATAATCATTTTCGCGTAAAAATGCAAAATGTGATATAATTATGGTATGAATAAGAAACCATTTTCGTTCGAAATAGTATATAAATCTAAAAAAAGTAATGCTCGCGTCGGACGCATTCACACGCCGCATGGTATTATAGATACACCAAACTTTGTCCCGGTCGGTACAAACGCCGCCGTTAAGGCTGTTGATACACATACGGTAGACGAACTTGGAATACAACTTATATTCTGCAATACATACCACTTATTGCTGCAGCCTGGTACCAACGTTATAAAAGAAGCAGATGGTTTGCATAAATTCATGAATCGAACAAAACCGATCATAACTGATTCAGGTGGATTTCAAGTTTTTAGCTTAGCCTACGGCTCTGTGCACAATGAACTGAAAAGTCGCGGTACAAAAAAAACAGATAATTCTGTTGCATGCATCACTGAAGAAGGCGTCCTCTTTCGCTCATATCGCGATGGTGCAAAAATCTTATTAACACCAGAATCCTCCGTAGAGGCACAAAAAATTTTCGGATCTGATATTATTTTACCCCTTGACGAGCTACCACCATACCACACAGATACCAAAAAACTTAAAAAATCACTAGAACGAACTCACCGGTGGGAAAAACGTTCACTCGACCGCCATTTGAAAGAACCAAACAACCAAGCAATGTACAGCATCGTTCATGGTGGCGTCGACCCAGAAATGAGAAAAGAAAGCGCCAGTTTTTGTGCATCATTACCGTTTGATGGTTACGCCATCGGTGGCAGCTTTGGTAAAAACCACGAAGAAATGTTCACTATGCTTGATACACTTATGCCACATATACCAAAAGAAAAACCTAATCACTTGCTTGGCATTGGCGATTTAGCATCGATCAAAGAAATTATTAAACGTGGCGTCGATACATTTGATAGCTCACACCCTACGAGATGCGCACGCCATGGATTGCTCTTCACCACACAAGGAGCTCATAAAATTACACAATCAAAAAATCGCACAAACATGAACCCAGTCGATCCAGCCTGCTCATGTTATACGTGCAAGCATTGTTCTGCAGCATACTTACATCACCTTTTCAAAGCACATGAACTTTCAGGGTTCACACTGGCAACTATACACAACCTTCATTTCATGAAAAAATTGGTAGACTCTATCAGACAAGAAATTTTAGACGGAAAACTATGAAAAAAATTTTATTACTACTCATTACGCTCATATATTGTACAAAAACCTATACCATGGACATAACCACTGCGAAAAAACACGAAGAATCCTTAGATGATCTTTTGGAACCAGATCCATATTATGCAGAAAAGAAAAACTGGACAACAACACGTCCTGATCATGAGCCATGGGAACCAATGAGAGATGCCTTCACTACTGATCCACATGAGTATGGCGACTATACCATTAGATTTCATGTCACAATGGCCGGAAAAAACAGCTATTACGATCTAGAAAGAAAGGATTCCAATGGAGATCTACAATATCGAGAAATTACAACTTTCCATCCTCTTTTAAAATTGTTAATCCAAAAGTGAAAAAAATTGATTCACCTCATAATGAGGTCATAAAACAAATTGCAACGTTACAAACAAAAAAGGGACGCACTCAACTGCAGCAATTTATTGCTGAAGGGGTACGCATCTGCTCGACATTGGTTGAAAGTCCTCTAGAATGCATACAACTCTATGTTACCGAAAATCTTTTAGCAGATGCGCAAAACTTATTGACTGATGCTTTTATTACAATCGTCCCTGAACCATGTCTTAAAAAAATTAGTACAGCAAAAACACCCTGCGGGATGGTTGGAATATTTGCTGTTCCACCATCAATAAAACAAAAAAAAATAGAACCAGGAATTGTTTTAGCAAATATCTCTGATCCGGGAAACATGGGAACACTGATTCGTTCATCAGTTGCTTTTGGCTATCCACAAATTGTTGTTATCGATAGTGTCGATCCATGGAATCCCAAAGTTGTTCAAGCGTCCGCCGGCACAATTGGTTTTGCACAAATCGTTGAAATGAGTTGGCACGAACTTGTTAACCATGCAGATCGCCCAAAACTTGCCGCCCTCGTTCCTAAAAAAGGAGCTCCATTAAAGCAAAAAGATATGTTACTCGCTATTGGAAATGAAGCACATGGACTACCAGAAACATGGATCAATGAATGCGAAGCAAAAATTTCATTGCCAATGCCAGGAAAAATTGAAAGCTTGAATGCTTCCATAGCCGGATCAATCGCTTTGTATATAATGGCAACACAATAAAGCCTTTTGCTTTTTCTTACCAGATGAGTACCTTTATCTAAAAACAAAAGTTAATAGTGATTAAATCAAAACACCTATTTTTACCATACATCTTTTTATCACTCGTCATTATACAATCACACATGCATAGCATGGAAAGTGGACAACAAGAAACAACCGGCACCTATTGTAAAGAAATCATCGGCGCTAGTGCTCTCGCAATTTTAATCTGGTGGCTTTTTAAAGAAAGGCCTGTTCAGGATTGGCCTGACCAGAAATCACCAATTCTTCGGGTACCCATTTCCCAAGAACAAAAAGAAGCCGGTGGTATGCCCTTGCAAAAAAAACAACCAAGATTTGTCATTACCCCAACAGAAGAGACCTTAAAATTCGCTAAAGAAAAAAAAGATTTACCTTACCTTCTTAGACGTTTATCAGCAAACAATGAAAACTCCGCTGATGATTCAAAATATAAAACATCACAATCATTTTCTCGACTACATCAAACCTTCGAACCACCTAAAGCACCTGTCACGAGCAAATGGCATGAAAAAATAAAACCTCTTTATAGCAAGCACATTTTTCACAAACCACATGAAACACCTGAGACATCTGATAACGAAAAAAATGTTGAAAAGAAAAAGTCTATTCACGGTATTTTCCGTACAAAATCTGATGAAGAACTTGTCAAAACACTAAAAGGTTTAAAGAAATCACAAAAATCCACACCTAAAGATTTATTCCTACCAATTACACCCCCAAAACAAACTCACATGCTTTCACAACCTACAAAAAAAATGTGCCTTGAGACTGCAGGACAAAAACGCTTCAATACATTACTGAGTGTTTGTCCTAAATTACATAAAAAATTAAGTGAATTACACCTTAATCCAAAACATATAGCCATCATCCTAGAAGAACGCACAGCTCGTTTTTCTTATTTGGGACAAGATGGAACCGGCGATGAAGGCTTTAACAGAACAAAACGACATACATTAGCATGCAACGCAAGACATAAATTTTTACGCGATCACACTAAAATTACACCAGAAAAACACGTAGAATTATCTAGCAAAGTTATGAATGTTTTTCACGATTATATAAGAAGAAAGGTTTTAGAACCTGGCGAATCTGAACTAATTAACGAAGTTAGGAAGTTGTATAAATATGAGTTATAAACTCTCGTTGCCAACGGCAATTATTATTAACCTCAACATTATGTTAAGTACTGGCATATTTTTAAATAGTATTCCCCTTGCACAGTATGCCGGAGGTTTATCTACATTGCCTTACATTATAGTCGGTATACTATTAATTCCACTTATAATTTCAATGGCACTTTTATTGCATCATCACGAAGCGGGGAATTTTTATGATATTGGCGCAAAAGAAATAAAACCTATTTTCGGCTTTTTAAGCACATGGATATATTTCTTTGCCAAACCAGCATCAGCAGCATTGATGGTACACTTCTTCAGCTTCTTGATATGCGAACTCTTTCCAACGCTAAAATGTATTTCACTTTTCACCTTAGATACCACCGTTATCATACTGTTTATTCTGCTAAATCTTTTAAACATGAAAATTGGACGTTCAATTCAAATTTCATTTATTCTTATAAAAATAATTCCACTCTTATTCATTATCATCTCCGGAATATGGTTCCTGCAACCATGCAACTTTGCACCAATCAATTTACGATTAGATGGCATACCACCGGGATTACCTTTAGCTCTCTTTGCTTTCTCTGGCTTTGAAGCAACACTATCAATTAGTCGTCACATTAAAAATCCAAAAAGAAATGCGCCACGTGCCATCATGTTCTCATATCTTATCGCGCTCTCTGTATATATACTTTACCAACTGGGATACTATGCCGCGATTAATATCACCTCCCTCACAAACGTTGAATCCTTTCGAGCAATTGCTCACTTTATCGTTTCTATTTGCCAACATACCCACAAACATTTACAAGGCCTTTTATATATGTGTATGGGCATTTCTGCCCTCGGTGGTGCATATAGCGTTTTATTCAGTAATAAATGGAACCTCTATACACTCGCATCACACAAACACACATTCTTTCACTCTCAGTTACTTAAAAAAAATAAAGCTGGAATCGCATATTGGTGCTTATTAATAGAATCATTAATCATATTTCTCTACATCATTGGCACTAATGCAAATCAAATTATCCTACAACAAATAAGTGCTTTCGGCTGCACACTGTCATATACCATTAGCATTCTTGCATTTGTTGCTCTCTCACTCCTAAAAACAAAAAAACTGTGGATGAAAATACTTGGCATATTCGCACTTATCAACTGCCTTATTTTCATCACATCATGTATAAATGGCTTCATCAATAACGAGCTAATTGCACTCTATGCATTTGGCGGAATGGTGGCCTTTGGTATCGTAATGTACATGATCACACAAAAACAAGCGGGGCTTGAGTAATCTACCACCGACCTTGTCGTTAGATCTTTTTCTATTTTTTCGTTCGTACGGTACGAGGCTCGCAGAAATGCTCGCACCTCACCACGAACGGTTTTTTAGTCCCGTTCGCCCTGCTGTGCCCGCCATAGCCTACGTCTTCGCTAAAGCTACGCCGCACAGGTTGGCGACGGCTGGAGGAGCCGATGCAATCGGTGTCTCTCTTCGAAAATACTCAGGATAAACTCTGGGTGCGAACTCATAAAGTAACTTCTAAATTATGCCGATACAAACAAAAAATTTTATCATTTGAAATTATTTTGTTGAGTTCTGTCTACAAAAAATCGTAGACTATTCATGACAATTAAATGGAGGTTGTTATGAAAAAGTATCTTGTTCTTTTATTAATACCATGCCAACTATTTGCAAAAGATGTACGCATCATTGGGCCAATAACGGCTCCCTGGGTTAAAGGACAGTTATGCACAAGTTATTGGTATGAGCAAAAAAAGACTAAACAATACTTCGATGTCGGAGCGGGCAAAGAATACGCTGTTAAAAACATCCCAAAACGGATTAATCGTTTAAAAGTAACCCGATCACTCGACAAAACATGTAAAGTAAAAAATAATAAGAAGAAATGTCGAGTCGTTAAAGGAAACTTTTACATAAAAGATCCTGAGCATAATACTCTTGATTTAACGTATGACAATGTAAACATAACACTCAATTACACTATTCCGCCCAAACAACCAAATAGCTATTTTGGTGTACCACGCAAAGATCCAGCTCTTGCCCGTACACGATTAACAATAATAAATGGCGGTGATGCATTTGCCTAGCGAAGCTTGAGCATCATAAGAACGATTAAACAGAGTATAAATGAAATAATACCAAAGCGGATGGTGATTTTAGCTTCTGGCCAGCCAAGTAACTCATAATGGTGATGCAATGGTGCCATTTTAAAAATACGCTTACCGCGCAGTTTATATGAAACTACTTGCAATATAACTGAAAAAATCTCTGCCACAAACAAGCCTCCCGATATAGGAAGCAGCAACTCTTGTTTGGAAACAAGTGCCATAAACGCAAGCCCAGCGCCTAAGGCAAGCGAGCCAACATCACCAAGAAAAATTTGAGCAGGATAGGTATTAAACCATAAGAATCCAATCAACGCACCAGCAAGCGCGCTGCCAACAACAGTTAATTCCGCACTACCTGCAAATGGTATCGCTAAATACTGAGAAATTTTTACGTGTCCTGCCATATAACAAATCAATGAAAATGTAACAAAATTAGCAATCAATGAAATCGGAGCCAAACCATCAAGCCCATCAGTAAGATTTACCGCATTACTTGTACCAATTAAAATGAAAACGGCCCATGCAATAAAGAAAACCCCAAACTCTGGATGTATACGTTTAAAAAATGGGAACCAAACCATCGTACTAGGATTCGACCACCATAACCAACCAATAACAACAACCAAAGCAGCAACAAGCTGTAACGAAATTTTTGTTAATGCAGAAATACCATGGCCAGTTTTAATTTTTTTAATATCATCAATCAATCCTATCGCACCAAAAAGAAACATCGTCATAAGCAAAAACCACACTGCCGGTTTCGATAAATTACCCCACAACAAAACAGTTCCGAAAACAACAAGCAAAACAACCAAACCACCCATCAACGGAATGTCTTTCTTATGCTTATGTGTATCTGGTGTAAATGGACGAGGATGGGACACTACACACCGCCCAAAAAGTCGAATAAATATGCCACACCCAATTAATGAAAATATAAGTGACATCAACAATGCGACACTCGCCCTGAATGTAATATAATGAACGACATTAAAAAAAGAAAAATACTGCTTTAAAACAGTCGCTATATGGTATAACATCTACACATTTCCTACCCTACGAAACAATACTCTCTAACCCAAGCGCATCTTATCCCTACTACCATTGTACATGCAATCTCAGCTTAAAGCGAAATCAAAAAATAAGCAAAATAGACATATATTAAGCAGGGCCCATTTTACCTTCCAATCAGCGTTACCATGCAAACAACAACGCTCTTAGATTGACATTATTTCCTCACCTGTTATCATATAGAGGTAGTTAATTTGGCCCATAAGAACCTCGCCTTATGCGAGGGTGTCTTTTTCTCTAGGGTCTTAAAATTTTATTAGGAGAAATTATGAACTTTAATAAGTTAGCGCTAGGGATAGTAGTAGTAAGCACTCTTTCAGGAATCTCAGAAAATGTCGATTTGAAAGACACCGAACGCCGAGAAAAAATGGTTATGTTGTTTAAAGAATTCATATCGATAAAAACAAATCCAAACAAAAAAGCTCCTCAGTTCGCCGAAGAATTTAAGAATATCTTGGGAAATGGCGCCTTTGCAAAAAAACATGATTCTTTAAAAACCATCATGGCAGCAGAGAAAAAACCTGGCACCTTTGCTGTGAGAAGTGCGTTTAAAAATATTAAAGATGATAATACAAAAGAACTTTTATGGACTGAACTTTCCCGTGTTGGCTTCCTTGCTGCCAATGGCGCCCTCAAAAAAAGATATGCATAATTTTCTCTAAACTTTAGAGGGAATTGGAGGTTATCCGTAGGTAAATTCCTTGCAAAAAAGTACGTCCCAGAGTATACTAAACGTAATTCTGGGACAATTTTTTAATACTTATTTTACACAAAAATGAATAATAAAAATTTCGATGTAATTGTTGTCGGTGGTGGACATGCTGGCATTGAAGCGGCATGGGCTGCGGCACAATTAGGCTCAAAAACATTACTAGTAACCTTGAAAATAGCCAATATCGGGCAAGCATCCTGCAACCCTGCTATTGGTGGAATCGGAAAAGGACACATCGTCTTTGAGGTTAGCGCCCTCGGTGGGCTAATGCCAAAAATCTGTACCCAAAGCTACCTACAAGCACACATGTTAAATACTCGCAAAGGTCCAGCCGTTCAAGGACTAAGAGTACAGATCGACAAAGTTGCATACGTAAAAAATGCCTTAAAACACCTCAAAAGCTGCCCAAATTTGACGATCTTGGAAGGCGAGGGGCAGGAACTCCTAATCGAAAATAAATGCATTCAGGGACTTAAAATCAACAATGAAGAATATACAGCTCCGACTGTCATTTTAACTACAGGAACATTTCTTGATGGTGTTATTCATATAGGCGAACATCACATTTCTGGGGGGCGATACGATGAACCTGCTTCCAACACTCTTACAACAAGCCTAAAAAGTCTCAATCTTGAAATGGATAGCCTTAAAACAGGCACCCCCGCACGCATACAAAAAGACTCAATTGATTACTCAAAAATGGAGCGTCAAGGCTCTGACAACCTAGAGTTTCTATTTGAATTTCACCCTCACAAGCTTGTACATAAACATGATTGTTTTATCACGCATACAAATGAAGAGACACACAAAATTATAGCCAAAAACGCTCATCGCTCCGCCATACACATCGGAAACATCAAAGGTAAGCCACCACGCTATTGCCCCTCTATTGAAGACAAAATAGTACGATTCGCTAATAAAACGTCACATCATATTTTTATTGAACCAGAAAGTTTGGAAATCAATGAGATGTATCCAAATGGCATATCTACATCTCTTCCAGAAGACGTTCAAGATACATTTATTCGCACCATCTCTGGGCTAGAAAATGCAATTATCGCCAAGTATGGATACGCAATTGAATATGCCTTTGTATATCCACATCAACTCAAACATACTCTCGAGCTTAAAAAAATATCTGGCCTGTTTTTAGCTGGTCAGATTAATGGAACAACAGGATATGAAGAAGCTGCCGCTCAAGGACTTGTTGCAGGTATCAACGCACACCAAAAAATAAATAAAAATAATCCATTCACGTTAGAACGCGAAGAAAGCTATATCGGTGTAATGATTGATGATTTAGTAACAATGAGCATCGATGAACCATATCGCATGTTCACCTCTCGAGCAGAGCGACGCATCATCCTTCGTCAAGATAATGCGTTTTTACGATTAATGGAAAAAGGCTATAACCTCGGGCTGGTCGATCAAGAAACATACAATGACTTTCTCAAAGAAAAAGAATCTATCTATCTCGCGTTGCGTGGAGAAATAGAAAAAAATACGCTATCAGCACGAACACAACTTACAATTGAAGCTGAACAAAAATATGCTCCATATATCGAGCGAGAAAAACGCGAAATTGCTCGTGCAAAAAAATATCAAGAATTAATTATCCCGGCAACTTTTATCTTTGAAGGTCTTTCAGGATTATCAATTGAACTACAACAAAAACTAGAACACCATAAACCTAAGACTATAGGGCAAGCAAGCCGCATTCCAGGAATGACACCAGCAGCAATATCACTACTTATCTGGAAAATAAAAGAAAACTAGTCGAATCAGGAAATAGAGCTAGATGCTTAATTGTTTGAATTAACGTAAACTTAATCTTTATCCGTTCGCCCTGCTGTGCCCGCCATAGCCTACGTCTTCGCTAAAGCTACGCCGCACAGGTTGGCGACGGCTGGAGGAGCCGATGTAGTCGGCGTCTCCCTTCGAAAATACTCAGGATAAACTCTGGGTGCGAACTCAAAATAAATATAATAAAAATTGATCTATAATAAGATAT
>Ga0075124_10001015_pt1 | contig 13178 bp, 17 predicted proteins | sample AntAceMetag02UKS_FD_69809 | JGI IMG/M metagenome (GOLD analysis project Ga0075124, IMG submission 69809) | Saline lake microbial communities from Ace Lake, Antarctica - Antarctic Ace Lake Metagenome 02UKS | ecosystem: Environmental > Aquatic > Non-marine Saline and Alkaline > Saline | place... | reverse complement strand
CCAGTTACATAAAGGTCACCAGTAGTAGTAGCCATTATATTTACTAGAAGATTGTCAGTTATCATATTAGTAGTAGAAACAGTGTCAGCTACTAAAGTTGCATTGTTTAAATCTACAACTTCTATATCGTCTTGGAATTTGGATTTTATAATTCCACCTTCTTCTATTTTATCATTACCAGGGTTATGTGTTGATTTGCCTAATTCTATTGATTTATCTTCTATATTTTGTTTATTACAACCTGCTCCCATTAAAATAATTATGGAGAAGACCGTAAATAATGAGAGTATTTTTTTCATAATTTTATTAATTAATAATCAGTTCTTGCAACTGCATACACATAAAATGTACCTGTTGTATAATTTGTTAAAATTGGCATTGTCCATGATGTAATATCCACATTTAATCTATAGGATTTATGTATATCTGTACCAGAAACTACTATACCAGTATCTCCGTCATAAGAAGTGCCATTCATTTCATCTACTACTTCTAAATTAGTCCACTGATTAGTTATTGTTGAAGTAGTTGTTGGATCAGTTGGTGTATCTAGTGAAGTTCCTGTAAATTTTAAAGTACCTTCTGCATCATCTGTAGTTTCAACTATAAAACCTATATAAACATAATCTTTTGAAAATAATGCTTGTGGTAATGTTGAAGATGTTGTTGTCGCTGTGACAGCATCCATTAAAGGAATTATGTCAACAAAAGTTCCATAACCGAGATTAGAACTAGGATTATTCTCTACAATTTTTTCTTTAGCTACGTCTTCCACTGTATTATAAATGTTATAACCAGTAGTTAATAAAATACCAGCTATAATAATTAATGCTCCGTATTTTATATAATCTAATATTTTATTCATATCTAATTATTTATTTAATTTAAGTCAAGTAAATTCACCCCACCCCCTCTCCTCTCACGAGAGAGAAAGAGAGAGGGAGTAAAATAAGTTACTTTAGAATTTGCTTGTTAAGATCTTTTTCAGATAATACAGTTTTAGTGTTATCTGCTAATGTAAGTTCAACATAATTTCTACCATTAATCAGTTTGTTTTTTGCTGAAACTATAACAGTTGTACCTATCCTATATCCTGCTAAAGGATCTTTTGGTGTTTTTTTAACACCTGCTTTTTCCTCTTTTTTTTCAACTTTTTTTATTTCTTCTTTAACTTGTGCTTTTTCAACTTCTACTTTTTTTTCTAAATCTTTAGCTTCTTTTATTTCCTCTTGGGTTTTTAAAAGTAAGACTTCTAATTCAGATTTTTTAGCAGTAGCTTCAAAATCTACATCAAGTTTTTTTAACTTTTTTTTAAGTTCGCTTATATTCATAATATTATATTATTTATTAAGCTGCAGCTACAGCACCACCACCTAGAGTAGCAGCATCACCGATTGTTCCAGCATTTAAACTATAAGCAACAGCATCACAGAATAAAGTAGCATTGTATGAATTACATGCGTTATCAAATAATAGATAACCAGAAGTACCAGCATTAATAGTACCAGCAGCCATAGCTCCTCCAGCAGTTGCACCATTACCTAAACTAGCACTTATAAAGTTACAATTCTGGAAAGAAATCCAACCAATATATCCATCTGTTTCAGTTACCTGACAGCAAGGAGAATCAGTCTTAGTTGTATATTGTATAATATTACAATTCACAAAATAACTATATCTTGCGTATGCGCCATTAGACTTCTTTATATGTAATGGAGCTTGAGCTGAGACATTATGTAGAACTGTTGAATTACCAATTTGACAATCTTCATAATGACAAGTATCTCCAGCAAATAACAAACCTTGTGTAACAGTTGTAAGAAGACTATTTACTTCCATTTCACAATTTTTCACATAAGTTCCTTCACCTTCATCAATAAGACCACTTGTTTGAGCTGCATTTGTACCTTGTTGAATGATTTTAATATTTCTATAAGTATTTCTTGTTCCAGTGTTTTTAATTACTGCAACACTAGCGGCAACATCTGTCGCGGGGGTAGAGATTTTAGTTCCTTGTGAATTTAATCTTCCGCCACCATCCATACCAATAAAATGAACTCTGTTTTTTGCAACAGTAAGCATTGCCGCGCTGTGAGAAGAATCAGCATCAAGCAAAATAACATCATTATTGTTTGATGTTACTGCTGCGTATGCTAATGCAAGTGTGTTGTGGAATCTTACTACTCCGTTTGGATCTAATTTTATTATCTCTGTCATTCTATTGTAATTTTCTTCGCCAGCATCTGTTTCTGACATAACTACAAAAATACGACCAAAAGTTGGAATTATAGAACTTACCATGTTTATAATTGCTTGGCCGTATCCTGAATTTGGTGTATACATATTTTTTTATATTATTCTTATAATATGCCACCTGCCAACCGGGTTCCACTATGTGGATTTCCCCATATCTAAGAAGTGATTAAAGTTGTTTGTTGCGATTAGCTAGTAGGACAACTCATTACGATACCACGAGCTGATAATACAGTTTGGCCCATTGAGCCACGAACACCATATTTCCAATCGTCGTTTGAGAAGTCTTCACCATTGTTGCCTGTACCCGGAGTTTTCATATTTGGTTTTTCGAAAACGCCGTAGTAAGCTTGCCATGAGTTATTTGGGGATCCGTAACAAGCTGCTAAACCATACCAACGTTTTTTAGTTATGTCACGCGCACTAGTTGCAGTTGTTGCAAGATATGGAATTTCAACGTGCATATACTTACCTTTGTAAGTATTCATAACACCAGCTTGAGCTGCGTCAACGTCAGCAGTTGAATTTAGAACTTGTTTAATATCTCTACATAAACTAGGTTCATCAGTAGAAAATATTTTGTTTGGTTTAAGAACACGTCTTTCGCCAAAGTTTGAAAGTATATCTGTTACGAATAAACTTTCTACAGCTTCTAACGCACCTTGTGAGAAAGCTGGGTCACCATTCACACGATTCCTATAAGTTTCACTTGAATGTGCTAATGTATGAGCGCTGTAAGCAAGTGCTAAAGCGTCACCTGTTGAAACATCAATTGCTTCACCATCAAGATCTGTATATTCAGTTGATGTAGCAAATGATAATACGTGAGATAGATTTAACTCGAATCTTTGTGGTATAAAGTGATTCATGCTATATAAATCAGCTTTTACTTGACCAGCATATTGTTGTGAATATCTACGATATTCCCATGATACATTGATTTCCATTGCATAACGATAAGCTTGCATTGTTTTATTGTATCCAACACCTGATTTAGCTTTTTGTGAATTTTCACCTTGTCTTTTCAATTTAGCAAAAGTTTCTACATCTACTTCGTCATAACGTTTTGTATCACTGCCCCAGCTTGACAAGTCTTCATAAATGAATAGTTGTGCTGCTGCTGGCATGATCATTTCTTTTTGATGAGAAAATTGTTTGATTGTAAGATCTGAAAATTCAGGTAAGGTTGCAGTGTTTAACCATGTTGCAAAATTTCCTGACATATTTTTTAGATTTTAATAATTAATAAGTGGCTTATTTAAAGTTAGGTAAGTTGAAAGCAAATCTGCCTTTTGTAGTTGAGATAAATTTATCAACCACTAATACATCTGTACTAGAAGCTGCTCTATTTACACTTTCTGCATTAGTAAGATCAACTAATAAACCTTCGTCTGCTTGTACCAATGTTCCATCAACATTATCACATTCCATTAAGGATGCTTTGTTGCGAGGAATCATTACTGGTATACGAGTATTACTTGCGTAGTCAGAATCTGTAGAAGCTACTGTTTTCATACCAATACCTAATAGTATAGTATCGTCTGCGTCTGCTGGTTCAATTGGATCACCACCTGTACCATTTGATTCGAAAGCTACTAAATTGTTTGCTGTAAAAGCAGTTGAAGCAACTTTGCGAAAATATTTTAAGTCCCAATCTCCAGAAGCTGGGTAAAACATAATTTTTTATTTAATGAATAAGAAAAAAAGATACACTTTTTTGAGTATCCCCTAGGGTTTTTAAACGTGGTGTCTGCCACGAAAGGTGATAGGTTGCTAACAAGGCTTCCCACCCGATAATTAATTGTTGGTTTACGACCCCAACAAGGTGTAGTAGTGCTAACTAAAATTAATTAGCACTGTACATCTTTTTGGAAAATGTAATATGTATGAAAAATATGAAAATAAATAACCTCTATTTAAATTGTAGCATATTATCAATATCGTGTAAAGTAATTTTTGTAATGCTATCAACACCCCAAGCTTTTTGCTCTGCAATTTTAAATGCAAACTCAATACTGTTGTTACAATATGACTTTACTAAGTCAAGAACTCCTTGCACAATTGAGAATGTATATGTAACTTCTGGTACAGTTAAATTCTTTTCCTTAAGCATTATATTAATCTCTCTTTGTATAGGACCAAATACTTCTTGCTCTTCTGCATGAGACATATTTTCTTTTGGTTTAATTTGACCTCTAGCAATAATATCAAATATAATCGGAACAAGAGGTTCACATTTTATATTTCTATCGTCTTTAATGCTCTCTTCTTCTTTCTTTAACTGTTCGTCCATTTTTTGTTGTTTAGTTTTTTTTGACATAAATTTTTATTAATTAATAGCTGATTCATCTAAAATAATTTCTGTTTCATCTGGTAATTTAACAGTATATTCACGATGAACACTTTTTACTATAAGTGGTACTTTTTTATCTGTTTCATAAGTTCTGTAATTATCGTAATCAACTTTTATAGCGTATACAGATCCTAAACTTTCTTCATGTGGTGTCTCTTTTATACCAACAATTTCAGCTTTAATTTGTTTACCAGATTCGTTAAAATCTACAAATTCTACTTCAACTTTTTTACCACCTTCAATTATAACTTCCATAATTAAAGTTTTGCTACCATCAATATTGCGTCTATCAAATGATTTACCATAACCTATAACAACCTTGTCTTCACCTTTAACTTCTACCATTCTTACACGACAAGTTTTGTTTTTAAGTTGCACTGGTTTGCGTACATTTGTACCTTCGATAGAATCAAGTCTTTCCATGATATTTGCAAGCGTTAGTTTATCTATTAACACTTTATCCTCATCACTTTCAGGTGTTGGAGCTGGTTCTGTTTTACCTGTTAAATCTTTTGGTTCTACATTTAGCTCTTCTTCAAGAGGTGTTTTTTGTTCCTCTTTATTATTATTGTTTTTTGACATATATTTTTATTTATTTTTTTTCAACTTTATTAAATGAATTTTCACCAAACATTTCGTCAGCTAATCTTTTCCCATCAGGAGTGTTAGCAAAACTATCTTTATCATCTCTGATAAGATTTGGTACACCATTATTAATTGTTGTTTTTACATTAGAGCCAGCAGTATCCGGATTAGCTAATTTTTCTGCTTCTCCTATATATTTATCAACACTCTCAATATCCAACTCTTCACCAGCTGATAATTTATCATAATAATGTTCAACAACTTTGCGTTGTTCATCATCAAACTTTTTAAGTAGTGTAGATTTTCTATTATCTAACAATTCAGACCTTGCAGCTTTCCTTGATTCTGATTGGATTTCTTCCATTGTTATTGATTCAGTCTGTTCTTTTACAGCACCATCTTCACTAATTTCTTTACCTTCAGCTTTAAGAGCTTCTTTTAACTTCTTATTAGAATCACGAAGTTCCTTCCAATTTTTATTAGTAGGGTTAGCTTCTTCTTCTGCTTTTGCTGCTTCAAACTCTGTGACTTTTGTTTGGAGTTCCTCGTTGACTTCGGCTTTGGCTTTGAATTCTGCTATCTCTTCGTCTGTTGGTACCTCTATCTCTGTACCATCCTCTAGTGTAAGCTTACGCATACGGTTATTAATTATCCCTACATAGCGATTTGCAAGCTCGCTAGCGGCTGAACGGGTTTTTAAAAAAACCAGCCTATTGTTTTTGTGGTGGTGATATGCTTTCAAACTCCTCTACAAGTAGTTCTATTCCATTAATAGTCATTTGTGCGTCTCTGACTGTATCTAGCCCATCAGAAGGGTTGTGTGTCTTCAAGCATGATTGTGTAACACTCGCTATTATCTTATCTTTTACATTATTGAATGTTTTTGAATCTAAAATATGTTGTGCATCATTATAATATAATTCTCGGTTTTGAAATGATAATTCACTTTCATTAAACCATTCAATTTTATCTTTTAAAACACATTCAATAACAGTCCTAGGATCTTTAATCTTTAAAATGATTGCTTTGTTTAATTCAAGTAATTCTTTTTTTTCAGACCTTAATTTCTCCAATTCTTTTTCTTGAAGTTTTTTTGTTTTGAAATATTTTTTAATTTTTGCAAGCATGGGAATCATTGTTTTTAAACATTCGCTTCAAGGGCCATTGTATTACGTTGACCAGATTCTTCACCTTTTCTAAGTCCTCTTGACACTTGTTTTCCAAGGCCACCTTCCATACCCATTTTATCAATTTCACCTAATAGTTTTTCTGAATCTTTTTGCACTTGTTCTCCACCCTCTGCTCCTAGTTGTTCTTGTGGTGCAGGAACATTAAACCAATCTTTAGCTTTCCACTTTCTTTCAAATTCATCAGTAACAACATCAGGGTTTACAGGTTTACCTGTAATCTTCATAATTTCAGCAGACTGACCAAGTTGCTCTGTAAATGTTACTTTGTCAAGAGCATTACCTTCTTTGTCTTTCATTGTGACTACAACATACCAGAAGATAGGAAACTTGTTTATTAATTTTGTATTTATAAATTTAATACGAACGTTATTCCCTCTCTTTGCCTCTTCTTCTTCATAATCATAAAGTTCTCTTTCTTGCTCTGGATTAAGATTCTCGTCAGTAAAGTTAACAATCTTTTTTCCTTTGCGATTATTACCAAAGGTTGCACCTTCAATAGTAAACGAACGATAAACATTTTGCACTTCTTTTGTAAGCTCATCATATTTACGTCTTTGTGGTTTGGTGTAATTTTCTAAAATATTATAAACTCTCATCTCTGTCAAATCGCGCTTTGCTTTCATCCATGCAGCAACAGTGTAACCTAATTGTTTAATAAATTGTTTTTGCATTGTTAAAACTTCAGTAGCAGACATTTCGCGTGAGCCTTGTAGACCTTGTGAGATATTTGGAGTACCAATAAATTCTTCTGTTTTTTGTTCGATTAATTTATACATATTGAACTCACTGCCGGTAACACCATCGTGATCAATAAGTTTTTCAAAATCATTCTTCCTTAAACCTTGCGTAATTGCAGATGGGTCCCAAATAGTTTTAGCATAAATTTTCCCGCCTTTAGAAACAGCCAAAGGTGGTTCGAGTGCTTGTTGAAATTTACGTATAAGCATCCTGATAGTTTCATTTTGAAATCCTTGCATGTATTTTGCCATTGATGTAAAAGGACGACCAGCAAGAAAGTTCCTAGACATTGATTTTGGAATATAAGCTCTTACATCATATTTATTATATGACCAAGGTAGCTTTGTTTTTGGTGGTAACATCGGTACGCCATTTGCATAAATTTGGTATTCATCATCTGGTAAAGATTCGTAAATTATAATCTCAACTTCACCATCAATAAGTTCGCCAAAATTATATGAAAAAGCACCTGATAAATATATATCACGTTTTGCATTGCTTGTTTGTACATGTTTAAAATTGTCGTATTTACCTAAAAAGGATTTAGCCTTTTCGTAATTCACTCTGTTGTATAAACAAATGTAAGGTTGATCATCCCATTTATAAGCAGGTAATGTCCAGTCGCCCGGGAATACTTGTAAACCTGACATTAATTCTTTCATTGCCATTTGCACTTTCTTTTGCCCGCGTTTATAAGTGCGCTCTACAAAGTTCTCACGAACATAAACAATTCTTTGAGATAACAACTCATCTAAAAATTCTTCCCAAAAATCATCATCTTTTTCAATTTGATTTGTTCTATCAACAACTGAACTCATATCTTCACCAAGGTCCATGATTTCCAAGTCATCTTGGTCGTGCGCCCTTATCTCTTGAGATAGGTTCATTGTAAGTAATTCATTTTTAATTGTATCTAATTTCTTTTCAGCTGTACCTGTATTAATTCTAACCTCTGTTTCATTGGCCTTTGGAGTTAGAAAAGTGTTTTTTAAATTTTCATTAGTAGCGTAATCTTCATCAAAGATCATGCCGTCATAGTATTTATATCTTTGTTGCTTTAAGTTCTTTGCTCTTTCCAATCTTTCAAGAATTTGTTTATGTTGTCTAAAAGCTTCTGGCTCCATGATAAGTTCAGCAACCTCCATCATTTTATCTAAATTCTGAACGCCAATAGCATCATTCTTATTTAAAATTGTGCTATAGGTTTCTTTTGCCATAAAATTATTTATTATCTTTTATTTGTCCTTTGATTGGCATGTCTGGTATTTCCATATTCTCATCTAAAATAAAAACAGTTTGCGAATAACAAACTTTACATTTATAATCAGGGTAATTTGTTTGAGCATAACAAACAGGACATTCCGCTGTTTTAGGAAGATTTAATTCTGAGGGAATTTTAACTTCTATCTCTTTGTATTTCATAATTATAAAAGTTTACCAACAGAGGTTAAGTAGTGGTCGATTACCACTTAACCCCATGCTTGTTGTTGATAATAATATGCGATCATCTAGGTAACTCTATTATAGCACATTTTTTAAATACCCGCAAATGGATCAAAACTTTGTTTCTCATTAGGGTGACTATCATTGTAATGTTTATTTATAGTGGGGTCAGTTTTAAGATTAATTGTTTCAATAGTAGTGGATGTAACTTCAACGTACGCCCTGCCTTGATAAGCAATCGCTAGAGCTGTTAAAAGGTCAAAGTGATTAGAAGCATCAGGATCAGCTTTAACTGCAAGGAGTGAATCCCTGTTATACATTCTCATCTCGTAAATAATCGGAGCTGAAGGTATCTCAATTAATCCTTCGTTCACTGCTGTTGACAAATCAAAAAACATTCTTGGTTTTGTGCTTAAATTAGTATGCCAACCAAGTCTTTCTGTTACTGTTGTATCTTCTTTATCATACTTTTCTTCCTTATAAATAAGTTCAGGTGGGTAGATCTCTTTTAATTTTGAAAGTGTAGAGTGTCCTGTATTATTCCTTTCAACCATAACTACTGCATACCCATAGGCCCGTGCTTGATTCTTTATCTCATACGCGAGCATATCAGGTGGTATAAAGTTATTTTTGTATGTAGCCACAACCTTAGGTGTCTTTGGTGTTAAGTCAAGTATAACGATAGCTGAATGGTCTTTCCCTACACCTTCAGATGGATCAGCTGCTACAATGTAAGTATGGTTAACCTTTGGGTCTTCATAAAAATTCCAATCACCAACAACATTAGGAGTAGTTTCATACAATCTTTGGTCTTCAAGTTTCATTGCATCAAATAACTTTGATCCAGAATGTATAAAAGCTTCCTCAACAGTTGTTGGATATTCCTGTAATAATTTATTCCATTTAGAACCTGACTTTACATATTTAGCATACCAATAAGATAATTCCAAATCAGTAATAGGTTTATATAAAGATGGTTTTAATTTTGCTTTTTCATTGTGCTTTGCTTGATAATCTAAAAAGTTTTTAGGCATGTCTGTAATAACTTCCTTAATCTTATCAATCTCATCCCTGTCCCATTGCCAATTATAAAAGAAAGCTTTGTATTCAAAATCCTTAAACTTATAGTTAGGATCTTTACTTTTCTCATAAGCCTTCCAAAACATATCATGAAAACTTCCAGTATCTCCTTCGGCAGTAGATTCAATAGTAAGCCAACCACTAGGAGTAAGCGCATTAACAGTACCTGAAAGTATCTCGTCTGCTTTCGCAGGGTACTTTGCACAAATTTTACCAAACTCTGATATGTGTATTTGATTGTAACGGCCACCACGACCAGACGCTTTTACCTCAATGGTGGAAAAAGTATCGTCACCAAACTCCATTTTTAAAGTATTAGCATTGCTAATATCAATATTCCATAAACGCTGTATATCTTTTAAATGTCTCCATGCCAACATTATCAATTCATCAAAAACTTTCTTAGCACTTGGCTCATCATACGAAACAAACAAGGAATTATAGTTCCTTGTAAATAAAGTATTGTCTAGAGAATCAAGACCTGAAAGGGTAGTGAATCCGATTCTACGTGATTTTAGTATTATGCTGTTTTTATGTCTGTATTTTAAAAAGTGTGCTTGAGCAGTATTGGGTTTAAAAGTAACAAGTTCAGTGAACTTGTCCACGATCTTATATAGATTAGACATTCTCCAAGATTTATCCTTCAACCTAGGATCAGAAGCACGCGACACTGTGCTTTGCTTTGTACTGTCTTCTACTATTGCCATAGAATTATGAAGTTTCTCCTTTAATAATATCACCTTTTTGTTCTAGGTCATCTAATATATCTGAAATCTTTTTATCTGAATGAGTAACTTCTGTTTTATCAATCCAATCATCATTATTCTTTAGCCAAAAAATAAGACCAATCGGTGGTCTCCCTGATATTAACATCCTTTCTACATACTCTATAATAATAAGTTTCGCTTGGTCCATTGCAGCTTGCATTTTGGGGTTACTAGAACAAAAATACATTAAATCTTTACGGGTGGTACCTAACGTCAAGGCGAGGCCGGTCATAGTAGGAAGGGTATTTTGTATCTTGCATAATTCAAAGTAGTCTGAAACCACAGCAAATAGCTCTTCAGGAGATGATATATCTGGCTGATCTTTGACTGGTATCATTAAAGATAGTTCATTTAATTCTGCGGGTGATTTTTTGTTATACATATTTTGCATTGTGTTTATTGTATTATAGCACACTATACTATTTAAGTAAACTAGGGGGTCCTTTTAGGGGCATATCTGGGAAATGGGTAAGGAGAAATATAAATTAAATTGAAAAGACCCCCCACCCCCCGACCTATATATATAGTTTAGAGTGTTATTTTTACTGTCGTGTGTGGTATGTGGTGAATGTTATACACTGTATACCTTGTTTGATTAGAATGGCTAAAGTTAGCTTAAAAGAGGAATAGCGTTTTTTTCGTGTTCGCTTAACCATTGTTAAACGAGGCAGTGATGATGTAAAAAATGCCTAAAGTTAGCACTGTATTAGGTTAACGTCGTTTAATAGTTATTAAGCGACCCAACCTAAAGCGACATAGTTATCCGGCGTATAACTCCAAGATCTTACCTATAAAATCCCGTGCTTTCTTTTAGGCGTCGTGCTAGAGATATATTAAGAACTTTTACCATTAAACCTAAAAAATGATTTGGCTAAAACAGGTATAGTTCTGTAGTGAATGAGCTAGGGTAATGACTTTTGAAAAAAAACCTAAAACTATTATAGAAATATAGTAATTTAGAACACCTATTATTTTACTATTTCTATAATATATAAATTAATTTTTTAGATAGTATAGTTTATGTAATTAATTAAAATATAATTACACTAAGTTAAGCAAAAAATATACTGTTTTAAACTATACTAAAAGCAAAACTATACTCACAAGCTAGACCAAACACCCGTGTTTAAACAAAAACAAACAGTATATATAATAACATTAGTTATCATAGTCAATAAATAATACTCAAAATATTACACAATCATTAAGGATAGGCAGTGAGTATGTTTTCAAAATATCCAAAAAATACACGGGTAACTACCCCTAAAACGCGTTTACTGAGACCATACAACATAGAACACTATGTTACTTAAAACTAATTATGCCGTTATTGGCAAAAAAACGAGGCTCAAAATTGAGTTTTAAGACCCCTATAATATTATAACAGTGTATTTATACCTCTTAACAGCATTATAATGCTATTAAGAACTATATATCCACCACTATATATAATTATATCCACTATTATATCCACCACTATATATAATTATATCCACTATTATATCCACTACTATATATACTTATCCACTTATTGATTAAGTTATCCAAAAAGTTATCCACTTTTAAAGGTATAGTGCTATTGACAACTATAGTTTTGTATGTTATAATAAATACATACAATTTAACAATATAAAATGTTAAATATCTACATTAATATTAGTAGCAGGATAACAAAAAGAAAACAAGTTTTTCAAGTGTTATCTAGCTACTGATAAAGATGTAAAATATACAAGGCGAATACTATACATATAATTAAACTAACCAAAACAATATGTTTGATACATCAAAAAACCCAAAGCAAAACAATGAGCAATTATGCGAGCTAATGATACAAACTATAGTCAACGCGGATTTAAGAGTTAGCTATACATTTTTTAGAGAACTAGCCGAAAGATATAAAATTGTAGACTTCCAAACCACACCAACCACACCAAAAGAAGATCAATTAATAATAAATATTTAATAATAAAACTATGTTAAATACAAAAATCATACAAGCACTCAAACCTATAATATCAACAAACGATATGGGAGGTTTACATGTTATAGAAGTTAAAAACAATACTTATACCGCAACAGACAGTTGTAAATTATTGCAAGTTATCACAGATAATGAAGAAGAAAAAGAAAACATATTATACAATCCCAAAACACTTGAAAGACAAGATATTGTTATAGTTGAATCAATAGAAGACAAAAAAGACCACACTATCTATTTTCCAGAAACCCAAATTATAATTGATAACAAACCAAAAGATAAACATATTATAACTTTAAATATTACACACCTTAAAAAATTAATTAATTCTATTGATAAACTAACAAAAATAAATGAAAAAATAGAGCTAGTGATTGATAAAGATACTGTAAACGCTCCCATAGTTATAAAAGCACAAGGCAAGGAAAATGAAAAAATAACAGGCATTTTAATGCCTGTAACATCTTAATTAATATAATAATATATGAAAAATAGCAAAAAAATGCAAATAGAATTACAACCAGATAATCAAGACTATGAACAAATTGGAGAACAAATTAAACAAGGTTTTACAAGTGGAGTTATTGACGGAGAAGATGATGACGGAACACAAATTAGAACAGCTTGGAGCTTGGAAGTTAATAAATTTAATAATAACTAATCTTATGCCAAATATTATATATAAACTGTTTCATTCACAAACTTTACTATCACCTCAAACTGGTAAACCATACAAAACCATACTTGGTGCTTATAAAGCTCTAAAAAATTAATACTTAACCACCTATAAA
>Ga0075124_10001011_pt1 | contig 13186 bp, 13 predicted proteins | sample AntAceMetag02UKS_FD_69809 | JGI IMG/M metagenome (GOLD analysis project Ga0075124, IMG submission 69809) | Saline lake microbial communities from Ace Lake, Antarctica - Antarctic Ace Lake Metagenome 02UKS | ecosystem: Environmental > Aquatic > Non-marine Saline and Alkaline > Saline | place... | reverse complement strand
AGACAATCTCATGTAACTCACTGTATTATATAGACAATCCATGCTTTCAGCCACTTGCGCTAATAACTCCATATATTCAATGAGTTAGGCAAACTCGCAACATAAGGGTCAAGTCTCCGATTGACCTTTGATTAATTTTTCACCCAATATTTTAAGTCTATTACAAAGTTTTCGGTCCTTCGACAGCCTTTGGTTGACGCCATCGACAACACTGCTTGTAGAACTATATTTCTTCAGGTCGAAGTTACCGGTGTCATTCTGTTGCATAGTGAATACAGCCCTGTATTTAGCCAGCAAATCAGGCCCTTTCTGCATTCCGGGCCTGAGGGGATACGTTTTTTCCCTTCTGAACTTGTTAGCAGAAACATTCCATTTATGTTGTTCATTTCCATAATCATTAGTCACTGATCATCGGTCGCTGGTTGCTCATCCCCGGTTATTCCTTTTTGCTTATTAGGCATTTTGTGTTAGTCAGTTGACTGTAATCGGCGGAGGGTATTGGTTATCCGTATTCGTAAAGCCCTCATTATTTAGAGGGCCATGAACCCTAAGAAAGGGGCCACTGTACCGAGTTTTCTACCAGCCTTGGCAATTCAGCTTTGAAGAATGCATTTCAGATTCATTTCATTCTCGTGTAAAAAGGGGGACCTTGTTCACTTCATATCGTGGGTTCACACACTACAAAACAAAAACGCCCCGGGTATTGTTACCCAAAGGTGTTCAAAGTCACTATCTGAGACCCGGCAATTCCTACCATTTTAAATGGGGTTTGGAATACAGAATTCATGGCTATCTCATTTTGAGGTTGATTTTTACGTAACCGTATTGGCTATCATTAAAGCACTACTCTGTTCTTTTCAATAAATCAATGTTTTTGGATTATTTTCAGTAAATTCGAGGAAACCAATCTCACAAATGTATGAGATGATATAAAGCAGTGTTGGGGTCTGAGAGCAACGGAGAGCGTATAACACGCCAGAACGCATATCATAGGGTGGGCTATGATACCTCACTTGCGGGCTGTGTTGTGGCAATGGTAGAAAGGCCGATTTCGAGAAATATGAGCCGGTTTTTTTTGTTTATAAAAATAAAATGCGGTACCAGAGCGGTACTGGAAGAAGATCTCAAAAAAAGGACTTGCAGCGATAAGCCGTAAGTCCTTAAATTTGCTGGTGCCGAGACGCAGAATTGAACTGCGGACACGGGGATTTTCAGTCCCCTGCTCTACCGACTGAGCTATCTCGGCACTAAGATTTATTTATATAACTGCAATAACGCCCCAGGTCAAGAGCAAAATTGTTTCAAGACGATTTGTTTTCAGGTTTTTCCATCTTGAGATCAATCTCAAATGGTTCAAGATCCAGCGAGAGATTGTTATCATTTTGTTTTTCAATAGATCTCACATCAAGTGGTTCAAGACCCGTTTTATCCCCAATGGTCTGCCCCAATTGGTCCTGGCGAGTCTCAGAGTCTTCAAGGCCAAGATCCTCCAGAGTCAGTAGTAGGTCTTCAATCCCGTCATCAGACGGCGTTTCAGGTGCGCTGATCGATTCATGACCCTTTCCCTGCTTTCCCTCAGATTGCGATTCCAAATGGATCTCGACACCCTCTTTATGCATTGATGTAGATTCTGTGGCGCCGACAATCAAAGGTGCTTCAGGACTTCCGGTATCCTGAATTTGTTCCCATGAACCAGATACCTCAGGACTACCCGTCAAAGCTAAATTCTCTGTTTCACCGGGGTCCTCAGTCAATAAACCTGATGCAGAAATGGGGGCCGGCCTGTAAGAAGCGAGATTCATTTTTTCCCTTTCCCCATCAAGATCCTTGCCACATTTCGGACACATCCGGTTATCATCAAAACTTATATAACCGCACTTCTGGCATTTCATTCCTGACTCCTGGCTGATTAAACAATTTTCACAGGTATCTCCCCACAGCTTATCTACAGTTTTTTAAGGCAGATAAAGATTTCAAGAAAATGTTTTTGGGGCTTTTGAGATGCGATCTCCGAAGAGATTTTTACCGTGTGAGGTCAAGAAACTTGAAGTTAGAAATTAGAAACTTAATAACAACCTGAGTTGTCATCTCTTTCCTCAATTTCGAGTTTCCAGTTTCAAGTGTCGCACCCCAACGGTCCCCTTCACTCCTTTCTAGGGAGGATCACAACAACAAAACTGTTTTTCTGTAAGCCTATAGTAAGTTCCGATTTTTTATCAGTAATTCGTCTTAGATCCAAAATTAATTACCTTATAGCAATAGCACAAACCATAACAAGGTGACTACCAAAAAAATACCTACTTCTGAGCTCACATTTTCATGATATTAACAATAACAGGAGCTGTTTGACTTTTAAAGGGCTCATTATAATTAGTATTGTTGAAAAATTATGATGACAATATTTCTTTTCTACTATATATATTAAAATGCATTGAAATCCATAAGTATGTTGTCATGGAGATCTCACTATCGTGAAAAAACATAGGACAAAGCCATCAAAAAAGGCCTCACCCCAGGACTCACAAAAGGTTCCCGCTGAATACTCTGTTCCCATAAGTGAGGGCATGTTGATTGCTGGTGAGGGGGTTTCCAGTGAGCGCTACCAGGCCTTTGTAGACAACATTGAAGAGGGGCTCTATGAGTTGGATGTCCATGGCAATTTCTTATATTTCAACAATTCTCTGAGCAAGATCCTCGGATACCCACGAGAAGAGATTCAGTTTCAGAATTTTGCCAAATTCCTTGACCAGGAATATGCCAGGAAAGGAATTTTCACATTTAATCAATTATATCGTACAGGTCGGGGTGTTTCCGATCTTATACTGAAAATAAATGTCAAAGACAGTGACTCTCGGATTGTCGAGCTCTCTGCCAATCTGGTTACAAATAAGGAAGGAGAAAAGATCGGATTTCGGGGTATTGTGCGCGATATTACAGAGAAGTTCAATGCCCAGGTGTCTCTGCGGAAATCCGAGAAACGATACAGGACCTTCCTTAATTTTATACCATACCCAATCGCAGTTTTCACACAAGATGGCAAAGTATCCTATTTGAATCCCGTATTCACAGAAACTTTCGGCTGGACCCTTAACGAATTACAGGGCAAGACCATTCCCTATGTTCCTTCCGAACTGGAACAGGAAAACATCGAATACATACAGAAACTCCTGCGAGAAAAGGTGATATTATATCACAGAACCAAGAGGTTTACTAAGGATGGACACCTTCTTGATGTGCTTATACGGGCTGCTGTTTATTCACGGATTGGAGGCGACCCGCCCGGACAAATAGTGATATTCCGTGATGTTACCCAGGAAAAGAGGGGAGCGCGGATAAACGAGGCCCTTCTGCGGATCAGCATGGCGCTCCCTGAATATCCGGACTTGGAAGAACTTCTTGATTACATCAGCAGTGAGATTAAACCACTATTGGGCGTAGAGGGAGCACTGGTCATACTCCTCGATGAGGAGAAAAAAGAGTTCTACTTCAAATCCGCCGCCCATGACGATTCCGCCGCCGAAAGACGGGTGAAAGAGGTCCGTTTTCCTGCCGACAAAGGCGTAGCCGGCGAGGTCCTCCGTACCGGAAAACCAATCATCGTCCCTGACACATCTAAAGACCACAATTTTTATTCTGCGGTGGATACTCAGGCGGGGTTCAAGACCAAGAATATGTTAGATGTTCCCCTGAGAAGCAGGGATCGGATCATTGGGGTCTTGTGCGCAATTCACAGGAAATCAGGCACCTTTGACAAAACAGACATTGAACTCTTAAGCATGATCGCAGGCACGGTAGAGCTTTCCATTGAGAACGCCAGGTTTTCGAATGAGTTAAAGAAGGCTTACGAGGAGGTCAAGGGTCTGAACAGGGCCAAGGACAAGGTGATTAATCGCCTTTCTCATGAGCTGAAAACACCTCTCTCTGTCCTTAGCGCCTCCCTGAATATCCTCGCAAAAAGACTTTCCTCCATACCGGAAGAGAAGTGGCGGCCTATCATTCAGCGGGCTCAGAGAAACCTGAACCGAATATTGGAGATACAATACCAGGTGGAGGACATCATAAGAGACAGGCATTATGACACACATTATGTCCTTTTGTGGTTACTGGATGAATGTGCAGATGAATTGGAGGCGCTCATATCAGAAGAGGTGGGAGAAGGCCCGGCAGTTGAAAAAGTAAGAAAACGTATTGACGAGATATTCGGCGCTCGGGAAAGCGAAGCTCAAGACATTCTTCTTAATATGTTTGTCCCAAGTCTACTTGAGGATATCAGGCCGCTCTTTTCCGACCGGGATGTAGACATTACAACACATCTTGAAGCCACACCATTTATCAGTATGCCGGAGGATCCACTTAGGAAAGTGCTATCCGGTCTAATCAAGAACGCCATGGAAAATACACCGAATGAAGGGAAAATAGAGATCTTGACACAAACAAGGGGGGACGGCGCAGAATTGGTGGTACGGGATTACGGTGTTGGTATCACAGACGAGAATCAGAAGCGGATCTTTGAGGGGTATTTTGCGACCCAGGAGACTATGGATTATTCGTCAAAGCGACCTTTTGATTTTAATGCCGGCGGAAAGGGGGCCGACCTGTTACGCATGAAAATATTTTCTGAGCGCTACAACTTCAAGATTGATATGATCTCCTCAAGATGCCGGCATCTACCCTCTGATAAGGATGTGTGCCCTGGAAAAATCAGCGAGTGTGATTTCTGCAAAGAAACAGAAGATTGTTATCAATCAGGGGGGACTACCTTTACTGTTTTCTTCCCCCCGACATCCATAGAGGATAAAGACCACTAAGATACGGGGCTACTGTTGCTTGTCCATCAATAAATGTCTGTTTTTCTCTCTGAGCCGGCGGTGTGACATTGCGAAAACCATCTCATTTCTGAACGGACACTAACGCAACAAATAGGCCCTTCAATTGATTGGCGATTTATGTAATCACTGGAGAGCATGGTTTGAAGAAAGAAATCCTAATCCCGCGAGAAGACATTCAAAAGCGAGTAAAGGAACTTGCAGGGCGGATATCTTCTGATTATGAGGGAAGAGAGCCTGTCTTAATAGGTATATTAAACGGCGTTATTTTTTTCTTTGCCGATCTGATCAGGGAGATCAGTATTCCGACAAAGATGGATTTCATCAGGGCATCCAGCTATGGCTCGGGGAATGAATCCAGTGGTACTGTCCGTTTAACCAAAGACGTGGAACTTTCAGTCCAGGGGAAACCGGTCATTGTTGTTGATGATATCGTGGATACCGGACTGACACTTACGCATATAGTCAAGGGGCTCAAAGATAAAGGTGCTGAATCAGTTAAAATCTGTACCCTTATTGACAAATCAGAGCGCCGGTCTTGTTCAGTCCGGATCGATTATTCCGGATTCCGGATAAAAGAAGGTTTTATTGTGGGTTATGGGCTTGATTATGATGAGGAGTACAGGTATTTTACTGATATTTATGTTCTCAGGTAAGAGATGTTTCTTGCCTCACACAGGAGGATGTCATGATCATCCAATGTGAAAAGTGTTTGACCAAGTTTGATATTGACGAATCCTTGCTTAAAGAAGAGGGCTCAAAAGTCAGGTGTTCTCTGTGTAAACATATCTTTGTCAGCTATCCCCCGGATGTCATCACCATTGAAGAAGACAAAACTGAGGAGAACCCGGAGGAGCAGCCACCACCTGTTTCTTCCGAAGATATGATCGAAGACCTCTTTGAAAAATCCCAGGAAAAGTTCGATACATTTGAGGCCATATCGCCTGAGGACCTGAATGATCTAATCAAAGAGGAGTCTGCTGGTACGGAAATGCCGGAGGATGAAACCTACATGAAGGGGGAGCATTTAGAATCCTCTGACAAACTTAATACTACGGAAGAACATGCTATCAGGAAAAGACCGGGCAAGTCACGTTTTATGTATATCTTGCTTGTGACTATCCTGGTTCTTGTAGCCGGGGGCGGGGCCATTTTCTTCTGGGCCCCTGAATTGGTTCCTGATTATCTGTCTTTGCTAAAACCCGCTGAGAAACAGCAGGTTACTGATACTGGTGCTGTCAGGCTCTCCTTCAGCGATGTCACAGGCTCATTTGTTGATTCAGAAAAAGCGGGCAAACTCTTTGTAATTCAGGGAGCGGTGGTGAACAATTATCCGAAGAGCAGAAGCTTTATCCAGATCAAGGCAAGTATCCTGAACAGTAAAGGCCAAGCTGTCAGGGAAAAACAGGCCTATGCCGGCAATACCTTCACAAAAGATGAGATAAAGGACTTGCCGCTGGAAAAGATGAATGCTGCCCTGAAAAATCAATATGGCATGGGCAGGAAGAACTTCAATCTTGGTCCCGGAGCAAGAGTGCCTTTTACAATCGTCTTTGAAAATCTGCCGGAAGACTTGAGTGAGTTCACAGTAGAAGCCATCAGTTCATCTCCCGGCATTTAGGGCACACTCAAAAATAACTTCACATTTTCACATCTCATCTTCAGGCCATCTTCGGCTGCTGCTCAATCGTGACGTCCTCTAAACAGTCCACTATTCCTGTGGCGTCACTCGATCGTAACAACCAAATCTGACTTGAATCTGAGCGTCGATTCTGCGAACTTATTTTTGATTGAATCCTTAGGGTCTGGAAATTCAAGGTATTCTGATCTGTTATCCCACCCAGGTGGACTACAAAGCCCCAGCCCGAAAAGTGAGGGGGGATGGCTTGCCTTCACCGATATTAAAGAGACATCGTCATCTTAGGCTTAAGTCGCGCACCGGAAAGGGCTTGACATGAATTCTGAAATCCGGGCTTTTTCTGGCGGCAAGACCAACTGTTCCAAATCAAAAACCTGAAACACGGCAGATCCGTATGACAAGTAAAAAAGCCAAGAATATCACTATCTCTTCTCATGGTCCTATGAATTTCATCCGTTCAGTGGGGATACTGATGGGTATCCTGCTGTTAGGTACTTTCGGCTACATGGTCATAGAGAAATGGGATTTCCTGGATTCTTTGTATATGACTGCAATCAGCATTACCACAGTGGGCTATGGAGAAATTACCCCCCTTTCAGATGCGGGGAGGGTTTTTACGCTTGTCATCATTTTTTTGGGTATAGGTATCCTTGCATATATCCTCGGTTTAGCGGCCCAGGCAATGGTTGAATTCCGCATAAAATCCATTTTTGGGAGGAGAAGATTAGGAATGAAGATGAAGTCGGTTAAGAACCACTATATTATATGCGGGTACGGCCGTATTGGGAAAGTTATTTCCCAGGAGCTCATGTCCAAGAAAGTTCCCATTGTGATCATTGATAATAACCCAGAGTCAAAGGAGGCCTTTGATCAGCAAGCAGTACTATATATAATTGATGATGCCACAAACGAGGACATCCTGATAGAAGCAGGTGTTGAGAGGGCAAAAGGCTTGATTGCGGTAGTTTCTTCTGATGCTGACAATCTCTTTATCACTATGACTGCGAGGGGGTTGAGCCCTGATTTATTTATTCTTGCTAGGGCCGACGAGGAGCAGAGCCACAAAAAGCTCTTAAGAGCCGGGGCAAACCGTGTCGTCCTGCCGTATTTGATCGGAGGGCAGAAAATGGCCAATACGATTATGAAACCGGCAGTGACGGAATTCCTTGAGTTTATGGTACATGATAAGGACGTTGAGCTTGAGATTGAAGAATTGCTGGTACATGAGAAGTCAAAGCTGAAAGGTGTCACTCTCGTAGATTCGCAAATTAGGAAGGAGATGAATGTAATGATATTGGCAATCAGAAAAAAGACAGGGAATATGATGTTCAATCCTTCTTCGGAAAGCATCATTGAAACAGGGGATACACTTATTGCACTGGGCTACAGCTCTGAACTAAAAAGATTGGCTGCTATTCTTGCTGGTAATTAGGAACGTTTCCTGGGCCTTCAGAAGCGCGGAAAGATCGTCTATACCCATCACCTCTTTTTCATCTTCTACTATTTGATAGCCAACAGGCAAACCATCATTACGCATGTATTCAACAAGGTCGGTTATAAAATACTCTTCTCTCTTGACCTCCCTTCTATTTGTTTCCTTGACCACCTTATGAGGCCTTGACGCAAGAACCGGCAGGTACTTCAAAAGATCCTTCTTCATCACGGCATAAATGCCTGAATTGTAAATCTCGAGAGCCTTTTGTCTTTCTTGTGAGTATGTTCTCCAGTACTTCCATTCGATGATTCTTTGCACCTGATTGTCTTCTGTTTCCAATGCCCCATACTGCTTTCTCGATTGCGGCCGGAACCCCAGTATGACCAGTTTATTATGTTTCAGGGCCTTGATCAGCAACATGTATGTTTCCCTATTCACAAACGGGACATCACCCATTGTGATGATCAACTGATCACAATCTTGAATCTCTATGAACGAACGGGCGGCAAGCAATGCCCCCCCGGTACCGTTGAGTTCCGGTTGCTCACAGTATGTAATGCCAAGCCTGTGGGTGGCTTCAATAATACTTTCTTTCTTGTAATTCACAACGACTGCCTTTGGGCCGGGAGGCAGACTATTCAATATCTGTAACAAAACAGGATGCCCCCCTGTAAAGGGAGATTCTCCTGAGACCAGAGGTAACAGTGTCTTGTTGCCCTGGAATTCTTTCATACGGCTGCCCCTTCCCGCAGCGAGGATCAGAGATGCTATTTCCATTAGTTTACCAGGAGATTGGGTTTTAACCGCTGTGAACTGTTGCTCATCTTGTAAGTGTTCACGGTTGTCGGTTTACAGTTCACAGTTTTTCCAATAAACTGTACAAGAATTGGGTTTGCTCATTGCATCACAGCTTCAAGCCACCTATGCACGATATCGAATCCCAAAAATATAAAAACAGTTCACTATTCCATCATCTTTTGTAATTTGAGATCGTACAGATTAGACCCAAATCTATGCGTCTACCTAAGAAAGTTATCTCGTACCCGTTCCTAATGAACGAGGTCTAACGATTCAAGCGTCTTGGATATTGATTTCAATTCCCTGCTTTTTCAACTGTGAACCGATAACTGGAAACCGTGAACGGTTACCTCATCTTTCCTGAAATCTAAGTTTTATGGGAGTAAGCTCAAGGCGAAATCGCTCCCGCAACTGGTTGATCAAAAAGCGTTCATAGGAAAAATGAATCATATCCGGCCTGTTCACAAACACGACAAACGTGGGTGGTCTGGTGCCGGTCTGTGTGGCATAAAACAACTTCAGCCTTCCCCTGCCGATTCTCGACGGGGGGTGTTTCTCAATCATCTCCTGCACCGCGCTATTGACCTTAGGTGTACTGATTCTGCGGGAAAACTGCTCATAGAGCAAATCTATTTTCCCGAACAGTTTCATGACCCGTTCGCCTGTCAGGGCTGAAAGATTTATCCTCGGGGCAAACGATACAAATTTCAGTTGCCTTTCCATAGCATTCTTAAGAGATTGTATTTCCCGGGTCTTGCCTTTCATCAGGTCCCACTTATTGACCGCAAGGATTACGCCTTTGCCCTGTTCAAAGGCATAGCCGCAAATCCGCGCGTCCTGCTCGGAAATACCTTGCTCAGCATCCAGGAGGATTGTCGCTACGTGGCACCGCTTCAGGCTCCTGATGGCCTTGATCATTGAAAATTTGTCTATCTTCTCTCGGACCTTTGCCTTTCTTCGTATGCCGGCAGTATCGATTAACAGGTACTCATTGCCATGATGGTGAAAAAGGGTGTCTACGGTATCCCGGGTGGTCCCCGGCAATTCACTCACGACCATACGATCTGATCCAATGATTTGGTTGATCAGAGAGGACTTGCCCACATTTGGCCTTCCGAGGACAGCCACCCTGATCTGATTATTATCGCTTTTTGTGATCTCAGATTTCGGGAGGTCCTTCATCACCTTATCCATAAAGGATCTGATGCCATATCCGTGTCCTGCTGAAATAGCATGGACAGACTTGAAGCCGAGCCCGTAAAAATCATGTATCAGGTGTTCATGTTCCGGCCCGTCTGCCTTATTTACCGCCAAAAGGACCCCCTTGTGGCTTCTGCGCAGGATGCCGGCTATTTCCTTATCTGCCGGCATTATGCCCTGACGTCCGTCCACCATGAAAATTATCCTGTCGGCATCTGTTATTGCCCTTTCCACCTGAACCCTTACCTTGCCCAGCAAAGGGTCCTGTCTCAGGTCGTCAAATCCTCCTGTATCTACAAAGGTCAAAGGGAATCCTTCATAGTAGACCTGAGCGTAGATCCTGTCTCTCGTGACACCTGGTTGGTTGTCAACCAGCGCATCTCTGGATTTTGAGAGACGATTGAACAGTGTGGATTTGCCGACGTTAGGTCTGCCCACTATGGCAATTATTGGAGCCATTGTATAAATCCGGTTTAACAGCTATAGGCCAGCCGTGATACTCCGGTGGTTTGTCAGAGAATTCAAGTTAAATCCGGAACTGCTGGAAAAATACTTGAAATTATGATCACGGCATGATTTAGTTTGTATAGGAGGTGAATATGTACAAAATACCAAAATACGCCATTGTCTTTCTTGTGATTGTAAGTCTGGTTTTCATCCCGTTTTGGTCTGCCGGTCTGGCGAATGACCAACTTTCTGAACAGAGCATTAACCCGGATGCAAGGATGGTTGGAGACATAGCACTGATAAGGCCATTAGGGATCATTGGGACTACCGCAGGGGCTGTCTTGTTTGTTTTGTCATGGCCCTTTTCAGCCCTGGGGGGGAACAGTCAGGAGGCATTCCAGAAGATGGTGGTAAAACCTGCCAAATACACTTTTAAAAGGCCCCTCGGAGATTTTTAACAGTTACAAATGGTGCCGAAGGCGGGACTTGAACCCGCACGGGCGTAGCCCACTACCCCCTCAAGATAGCGTGTCTACCAGATTCCACCACTTCGGCACATCTGCTTTCTGATAATTATTTGCCCTGCACATCATTCGGCTGGGCCGGGGCCTCATTTTTCGGGCTCACGGGTACCTGTGCCGGTACCTGTGTCTGAGGGACATCCTTCATAATGGAAGATGTGGCACCTTTTCCAAAGTAGATTGAAAGACCCAGTGACGTTAGCATAAATAAAATAGCCACTCCTGTCGTGACTTTATGCAACAGAGATGTGGCTCCGGAACTTCCGAAAACGGTGTCACTCGATCCCCCAAAGGCGGCGCCCATGCCTGCGCCCTTGCCCTTTTGAACAAGCACAATTATTATCATGGCGACGCAAATACAAATATGAATAATAATAAGAATAGGTTTCATTAATTCCACTCTTCCTGTTAATTTGACTTTTTCTGAATTCATCAAAAAACAAATATAATATACCTTTTATTGTAATTCTGCAACAGGAAATCAAGACAAATCCGTTTTTTCAACATTTTTTCCCGAACAGGTATCGATATCAAGACGCGGGCCGGGCCGTCTGGACCCAGATTTTTATCACGGAAGCGGAGATCCGGGAGTACTGAAGCAGCCATAAACACCGGATCCCGACCGTCGTGAAAATGACGGGGATCTGAGGCAATATTTCACGCATGAAACGACATTTTTTTAGAGTTGCATTTTCATGCTTGACAGTCACCTGTTTTCCGAAAAGAATAGGACTTGAAATTGGAACTATAGGCTTAAAGAAAAACATTTTGAGGGTGTCGTAATTCTCCTTTGAAAAAAATTACAGAAGCAGTTGTAATCTGATACTTGAAACTTGGCCTATAAACGACTATTCAGGTGGTTTCCAAGTTTTCTGATATCGCGCGGGGGAAATCTCTTCGGGGGTCGAATATTATAACCCCCAAAAACATTATCTTAAGAGCTGTATAACGTCTCCGAAAGATCAGGATTTCAATTATATGTGTGCACGATTTTCAGGTACTTCACACTTAGGAACGTGGCCAAAATAACTTCCCCAACTATGCATCACAGCTTCAGGTCACTTTTGCACGATATCAAATCCCAAAGATATCAAAATAGTTCACTATTCCATCAACTTTTGTGATTCGAGATCGAGCAAATTTGACCCAAATCTATGCACCTACTTAGGAAAGTTGCTTTGTCCACGTTCCTTAAGGAACACAAGATATGAGGGTCGGGGTTTATCAAAATCTACCAATTTTCGGTCAGGTAGCGGCGAATGTCGAAAATACCATAAGAGATCTCGCCTCAGTGGAGGCCGATCTTGTGGTATTGCCAGAGCTTTTTAACACCGGATACTAGTTTGTGTCCAGGCAAGAGGTGGAGACGCTGGCAGAAGATGTTCCCACCGGCAAGACCTGTCAGGCCATGATGACGCTGGCGCGGGATCGTGATATGTTCCTGATCTTTGGCCTGGCAGAACGGTCCGCGAGCCGTGTCTATAATTCAGCGGCAATCGTCGGGCCCCGCGGCTTTGTGGGGATATACAGGAAGACCCATCTCTTTGCAGAAGAAAAGCTCTGCTTTGACCCGGGAGATACTGGGTTCAGGGTGTTTGATCTGGGCCCTGCAAGGATAGGGGTCATGATCTGCTTTGACTGGATCTTTCCTGAATCCGCCAGGGTCCTGGCCATCCTTGGTGCTGATGTTATTTGTCACCCGGCTAACCTCGTACTCTCGCACTGTCAGGTGGCCATGCGCACACGGTCCATTGAAAACAGTGTTTTTTCTCTCACCGCCAACCGTATTGGAACCGAATTCAGGGGCGGCAAAAACCCGTTAAGGTTTACAGGAAACAGCCAGATTCTGGACAGCGAGGGAAATACTATCGCCGGGATGGGGGATGAAGGTCCCGGTGTTGTCATTGTGGACATAGATCCGAGAGAGGCCAGGGACAAGCGTATTACAGCGCGGAACGATCGTATGAAAGACAGACGGCCGGACTTCTACCGGCCATTGATGGATCAACCCTGACCCTGTACTCATCTAATCTTACGCCATACAGGCCCCTGACTGGTATCAATTACCTCTACCTCCATGTCTTTCAACTCCTTGCGCAACCGGTCTGCAGTATCCCATGCATTGTTTTTTCTTGCATGCTCTCTTTTTTGGATCAAGGCATCTATGTTTTTATCCGCACGTGCGGGTTCAAGATCCATAACCCCCAGCACAGAGTTGATTCGCCCCAGGACCTTTAACACCTTTTCTCGATCGGATGTGGACAGGCCCTTCCGATCCATGATCCGGTTGACCCGGTGCGTAAACTCGAACAGCGCTGCC
>Ga0075124_10001008_pt1 | contig 13203 bp, 9 predicted proteins | sample AntAceMetag02UKS_FD_69809 | JGI IMG/M metagenome (GOLD analysis project Ga0075124, IMG submission 69809) | Saline lake microbial communities from Ace Lake, Antarctica - Antarctic Ace Lake Metagenome 02UKS | ecosystem: Environmental > Aquatic > Non-marine Saline and Alkaline > Saline | place... | reverse complement strand
TCTCAGGTTAGCCCTTTTTAGGTCAGCCTCAATCAGGTCAGCCCCCTCCAGGTGTGCCTCTCTCAGGTCAGCCCCCTCCAGGTTCGCCACAATCAGGTCAACCCCCTTTGCTGTCCCATCAAAAAGCCAACCTCTTGCCCGCAGCTGACGCACCGCTTCTCTCGCAAAGCTATTATCCGGGCTGCCCATCTGCAGGATCAGCCTGCGCTTTTCCTGTTTGGTCCGGATAGCTTGATTGGCATTACCGAGGATCAGAACCGTAATCCCAATACCGATGAGTTCCACATGGATTTTTTCATAGAATTCGTGCCATCCAGGGTGATATGGCAGGGGACCGTTCTTCCAATAATACAGCACTCCCACAAGTGCAATTCCAAGCGCGATCCAATCATCTATACCCCAGTATTCTTTCAGTGTTTTGATAACTTTAGTGTTCGTGAATTTTTCCCAGGCTGATTTTTTCTTTTCCATGCTGATCTCCTCCACTGTGACCGCCACCTGAGAGAATCATAGCATGAAAAATCCCAGGTGAGTCTGGGATTTGCTGTTTTTACTGTGATTAAATGGGAATTTGGATGTTAGCTCTAATGCGTGGTGCCGTTATGACCATTCGTGAACTGCGGGTCGTTCTCCATCGTGAACCGCAGCCCCTTTTCGAGTGAGATAGATGGTGCATACCCCAATTTCTTCTTCGCCAATGCGATGTCCGCCCGCATGCGCGAAACGCCGCTGCCGATCCGGGGATTGTAGACCTCTTCTGGCTTGCCCCCGGTGATCTCGATGACTAACCTTGCCAGCTCTCGGATGCTGGTCTCGGTCCCGCTGCCGACGTTGATCATCTGCCCTGAGATACCCTGCACCGTCGCCGCGGAAACCAGGGCATTGATCACATCATCCACATAGACGTAATCTCGGGTTTGGTTGCCGTCGCCGTGGAAGATGAGCGTGCCGTCCTGCATGGCCTGGTGGATGAAGTTGGGGATGACCGGCGGGTGAGAAGGGGGGATGCACTGGCCGGGACCGTAAGCATTGAAGATCCGCAGGCAGATCGTCTCAATCCCGGAGAGGGCGCCAATCGTCCTGACGTACCATTCGGATGCCAGCTTGGAGACGGCATAGGGCGACCCTGGATGGGGCTGCATGGATTCGGTCAATAAAGGCTTGTCCTGGTCACCGTAGATCGCACCGGAGGATGCCAGGATCACGCGGGGCGTCCCAGCGTCGCGGGCAGCTTCCATCAGGGTTGCTGTCCCGCCGACGTTCACCTCGTTGTAATCACGCGGGAAAAGGATGGATTCCGAGACAGAGACTCTTGCTGCCAGATGGTAGATGCAGTCAATATCCTGCAGCAGGGTCCAAAGTTTCGGGCGGTCGTTGATATCGCCGCGCGTGAAATGGATTTCAGGGTCAAGCGAATCCGGATCTCCGGTGGAAAGATCGTCCAGGACGCGTACATGATGTCCCTGTTTAAACAGACGGTTGCTCAATGCAGCGCCTAAAAATCCAGCCCCCCCGGTAATCAGAAAATTCATAATCTAATCCTCTTGTTCTATTGCGTCAGTCATCATAGCATACTTCTAAGGATGGTAGATAGGGGTCTATAAAATTGTCTCAGAAGGTAAATGCGGCGCTAATTTGGATGGATGATTTGTTGTGAGCATATCAATGTCATGCTCCACCAACACCTGCGCCAGTTGTATCGACTTGGGGTCTTCAGCGTTGATCGTCCACCCGTCCACCGCCGAGCCGTGCTGGTGGAGGAAATTAATCCAATCGAAGCCGGCATCCAGTGCGGTTTTGAGCAGCTCCGCCCGGATGAACCAGGTACACCCTGACGGCGCCTGCACCAGGAGAGCCCCGGCACGTGCCGCGAAATAATCCCCCAAAGGCCCCCATTGATAGGCGGATAAGGGATGGTCGTCCAGCAGGCCGTATGCGCCTGTATGGAAGGGAGGGATGTTTTCGGGGCGGGGGTTGTTATCCACCAGGTCCAGATACAGTAATGGATCGTACCCGATTGCCAGGTCCGGCGAGAATTTCGCCAGGGCGCGCATTGCCCAATCCGCCACAGAGGTGACCTGGATGCGCTCCCTGACGGGTTTGATCAGCGTGCAAAATTCCCTCAGGATCCCCTGGGTGAGGGGTGTGAAGGGTTTGAGGTCAAGCTGGAGACGTTGGGTCTCCGGATGCGTTTTGAGGAGATCAACGGCATCCTCCAGGAACCCCACTTTTTCATCGGTGACTTCCTCGTCCACGACATAGCGCAGGTTTTTGACCTGTGACTGTTTCATCTGGGGGGCATACCCCGTCCCGTTGGTGTCCGATTCCAGGTTCTGCCCGTGAAGCAGGGCATAGCTGCCGTCAGCCAAAGGGATGAGGTCGATTTCCACCACGGCAGTGCCCGCGTCAAGGCATGCCGCAAGCGCGGATAGTGAGCCTGATGGCGCTTGATGACCGCAGTTCGCGGCGTGATGGATCAAGGTGACAGGTTTCTTACGCAGGTTTAGGGTCTCTGGGAGCATAGGTCTCCGGTGGAAATGGGTGTTGTATCTATTTAAGCCCTAATTTTATCAGCAAAAAGAAGAAAGATAAAGAATTTTTCTGGTAGTCAAATTAATTATTAAAATTGAGATTGAAGAATTGTGGGTATAATTAATCGTTGGCATCATCCTGAATCATTTTCAGGATGGATTGGAAATGTTGACCATTTATCTAAGGAGTAAATAACATGATTGTTACCACTAAGAAACTGTTTGAAGCAGCTTATGGGAAATATGCCATCGGCGCTTATAACATCAACAACCTGGAGCAGACCGTTGGACTTTTCCGCGGCAACCTGCAATCCAACGCGTCCTTCATTATCCAGATCAGCAAGGGCGCGCGGTCCTATACTGACAAGCTCTTTATTGAAGGGCTGATCCGCAGCGCGGATACGGTCTTCCCCAAGGCGATCTTCGCGGTCCATCTGGACCACGGCGATGAGGAAGCTTGCATGGACTGCATCGCGTCGGGGTTCTACAGCTCCGTGATGATCGATGCCAGCCACGCGGATTTTGAGACCAATATCGCCATTACCAAACGTGTGGTGGATGCTGCGCATGCGAAGAACATTGTCGTTGAGGCGGAATTGGGCCAGTTGGGCGGCGTTGAAGAGCATGTGAAAGTGGAAGAATCGGACGCCAAACTGACCGACCCCGATCAGGCGAAGGAATTTGTGGAACGCACCGGCTGTGACTCCCTGGCTTGCGCGATCGGTACGAGCCATGGCGCGTTCAAGTTCTCCGGGTCGCAGTCCCTGCACTTTGACGTCCTGGCAGAGATCCAGAAACGTCTCCCCGGTTACCCGCTGGTGATGCACGGCTCGAGTTCCGTGCCGCAGGAAGAAGTTCGGCGGATCAACGCAGCAGGCGGCAAGATATTAGGCGCCAAAGGCGTGGATGCGACTCAATTCAAGCAGGCAGCCAAGTTGGGCGTGACCAAGGTCAATATTGATACGGATGGACGCCTGGTCTGGACACGGGTGCACCGTGAGATGTTCCGCGACCACCCTGAGGTCTTCGACCTGCGTAAACCCGGCACGGTCTTTATGCAGGAATATGCTAACTTCATCGCTGAGAAAAATGAGTATCTCGGCAGTGCCGGCCACCTCGAGGAAGTCCGCGAACTCATCTCCGGATAGGAGGACGCATGAAACCTGTTGAGATCCGCCCTGGTGTATTTTGGGTTGGCATCAATGATCGTGTCACCGAGCTCTTTGAGGGGCTTTGGCCGATCAGCCGCGAGGGGATTTCTTATAATTCGTACCTGATCAAAGATGAGAAATCCGCGCTGATCGATCTCTCCAAAGAGATGCTCAGCGATGATTACCTCGCCCAGGTGTCTGAGGTCTTCAATATCGCTGACCTGGATTACGTGGTCATCAACCACATGGAGCCGGACCACAGCGGTGCGTTGAAGCGCTTGCGCGAGCTTTGCCCCAAAGCCGTGATTCTTGGGATGCCCAAGGCCGTGAAAATGCTGGACGATTTCTATGGGCTGACGGAGCATGTGGAAGCTCTGAGCAACGGGCAGGAACTTTCCCTCGGTAAGAACACGCTCCGCTTTGTATATACGCCCTTTGTGCATTGGCCTGAGACAATGATGACCTATCTGGTGGAACAGAAGGTGTTGTTCCCCTGCGACGGTTTCGGCGGCTACGGCGTGCTGGACGGGGCGATTTTCGATGACACCTGTGCGGACCTTGAAGCCTATGAGGCAGAATCCCTGCGCTATTTCACCAATATTGTGGCGGCGTTCAGCAAGTCCGTCTTGAGTGCCCTCACCAAACTGGCAGATACACCGGTGGACGTGATCGCACCCTCCCACGGCCTGATCTGGCGTAAGGACCCCGGCAGGATCGTTGGACTCTACAAGACCTGGTCGGAATACTTCAACCAACCCGCTGAAGTTGGGATCACCGCGCTCTTTGGGACGATGTACCGCAACACCGAGCTGGCGCTCAGCGCCGCGCTGGATGGGATCGAGTCCGAAGGCGTCCCGGTCAAGGTTTGCGATGTGCGCAAGGTGCATGTCAGCTACATTCTGCCCGACCTGTGGACCCGGCGCGGGGTGCTGGTGGCTGCGCCGACCTATGAGGGCGGGATGTTCCCCACCATGATGGACGTCCTGATGATGGCAGACCGCAAACGCGTGGGGCATAAGAAAGCGGCTTACCTGGGCAGTTTTGCCTGGAGCGGCGGCGCGCAAAAGGACTTCGAGCGCATGGCGGAAAAGATGTCCTGGGAGGTTTTGGGCGGCTTTGACTTCATCGGCGGCCCCAAATCATCTGACCTGGACCGTGCCCGAGAGATGGGCGTTCAACTGGCACGCGCGGTCAAGTCCGGTCAATAAACTCTGAGATTGAAACAGCTCTGGGATACCCGGAGCTGTTTTTTTTTTTGTTTAAAAAGCCTTGTCAAGGTAAAAGGGATATTAGGGAGGGTGGCGCGTAGCGGCGGACGAGGCGGAACGCCCGCAGGGTGTTGGATGAGGTGTTCCGTGCATGCCCACCTCATCAGTCTGCGATGTCCTGTCTGCCTCCCATAGGACAGTTTTACTTCGCTGGATTAGGACATTCCTGCTTTGCTATAACATTGTTTAGAATGCCATATGCAGTGGTATCGGGATATACTATAATAAATACCTGATTAACTGAAACCTAAACCCTACTATCTCACCACCTTATCCATTTCTTTTACTGGAGCCACTCATGAGCGACGAAACAAACGCCATTCCATCCAATTTCATTACCGAGATCGTCGATGAACACCTGGAAAACGGCCGATTTGACCGGGTTCATACACGGTTTCCACCAGAGCCCAATGGCTGCCTGCACATCGGGCATGCCAAGGCGATCTGCCTGGATTTCGGGATTGCGGAAGCCCACGGCGGGCTGACCAACCTGCGGTTCGATGACACCAACCCGACAAAGGAAGAGGTGGAGTACGTCGAATCGATCCAGAAGGACATCCGCTGGCTCGGCTTCAACTGGGATGATCGGCTGTTCTTCGCCTCAGATTATTTTGGCAAGCTCTACGAGTATGCCGTGCAGTTGATCGAGAAGGGCAAGGCGTATGTCTGCGACCTTTCCGCGGACGAGCTGCGGGAATACCGCGGCACCCTGACGACACCCGGAAAAAACAGCCCCTACCGGGACCGTTCCATTGAAGAAAACCTGGACCTGTTCAAGCGGATGAAGGCAGGGGAGTTCCCGGACGGCTCCCGCACGCTGCGCGCAAAGATTGATATGAGCTCGCCCAACCTGAACCTGCGCGACCCGGTCATCTACCGCATCCTGCACGCCGAACACCATCGCACTGGCGACGCCTGGTGCATCTATCCCATGTACGATTACGCCCACTGCCTTTCCGATTCCATTGAGCAGATTACCCATTCGATGTGCACACTGGAGTTTGAAGACCACCGCCCGCTGTATGACTGGATCCTGGACCAATTGGGCGTCTTCCATCCCCAGCAGATTGAGTTCGCCCGGCTGAACCTGACCTACACCGTGATGAGCAAGCGAAAGCTCCTCCAGCTCGTCCGAGAGGGCCTGGTCAGCGGCTGGGATGACCCGCGCATGCCGACCCTATCCGGGATGCGCCGGCGGGGATACACCTCGGAGGCGATCCGTGCCTTCATCGACATTGTGGGGGTTTCCAAAGCCAACAGCATTGCGGACGTGGAACTCCTGGAGCACGTCTTGCGAGACGATTTGAACGAGAAGGCATTACGCGTGATGGCTGTCCTGGAACCCCTCAAAGTTGTGATTGATAATTATCCGGAGGATAAAGAGGAGACCTTTGAGGTCCCCTATTTCCCCCGGGATCGGGAGAACAGCCCCACCCGCGCCGTGCCCTTCTGCCGTGAGGTCTACATTGAACGCTCGGACTTCATGGTGGATCCGCCCAAGAAGTTCTACCGCCTGGCGCCGGGGCAGGAAGTGCGCCTGATGAACGCTTATTACATCACCTGCACGGACGTGGTCAGGGATGCGGAGGGCGAGGTGGTCGAGCTGCACTGCACCTACGACCCGGAGTCCCGCGGCGGGATGTCGCCCGACAGGCGCAAGGTGCGGGGGACCATGCACTGGGTTTCCGTCCGGCATGCGCTGGACGCGGAGCTGCGCCTGTATGACTACCTGTTCACCAAGCCGAATCCCTACGAGGTGGCGGAAGGCGGCAGTTTCACGGATAATGTGAACCCGGACTCGCTGACCATTCTCAAGAACGCCAAACTGGAGCCCAGCCTGGTCAATGCCGAGGCTGGTGCGCCGTTCCAGTTCATGCGCCAGGGCTATTTCTGTGCTGACCCCGATTCAACGCCGGACGCACCGGTCTTCAACCGCACGATCTCGCTGGTGGATACCTGGGCGAAAATGCAGAAGGGAAAATAAAGCTGTAGGGGCGACCCACGGGTCGCCTTGAAATGGTATAATTTGACAACTCAATTGGGGCCCGTAGCTCAGCGGCAGAGCAGGCGGCTCATAACCGCTCGGTCGTAGGTCCGAATCCTACCGGGCCCACTTATTGAAGAAAATTATCGGGTACTTCTTTCCTTATTACATCTTATCAAAATGTGTGTTGGGGTGAAATGCAAATTCTATTCAAGAAATTCTTTTTGACTATTAGGCGTTATTGGATTAGAGGGGCAGTTCCTTTAATTATTTATTTACTTCTTTATATAATTAAATTGATATTTGAAGAATTTATAAACCCCATAATTGTACAATTAACAGGTTTTTTGGGTGATTTTATTAGATTAATGACTAAAAATCCTTTGTCAATCCTTTTAGTTATCTTTGCATTAGTTACTTTGTGTTTTGTGCTACTTAGCACAAAAATACCAACTTGGGATTTTGTTAATATCACTCCGTGGAATCCTCTTATGATGAGAATGATCCAAATTGAAAACAGCGAAAATATAAATTATCGGAATGGAATCCGGATAGAAAATAATAGCGGTGAGGATTTAAAAGAATTCCGTGCTGATCTGTTATATATTTCAATTTTATACGATGAAAGAAGAGAAGAGGATATTGCAAAGCGCTATAGAGATTTCCTTTCAAAAGAGTTGTTGCCAAGTAGGCTGTTTGCAATTGAAGATTCTCGATTAGTTGAAAAAAACATTACAATACGTAACGGTGGTGAGGCTATCATAGGTTTATGTTATGAAGATAAGAATAATAATGACTTTATTAGATCTAAGAAAATTAGTTTCTTAAAACCCATAGTTAATAAAGGATACGTTAATATTAGGCTTATCGCTCGATATGGTGATATCGCACTTCCCCCAAAAATTATCAAAGTTTATCTTGAAGAAGAAAACAAAATAATTCTTGCAACAAGAATTGAGTACTTGAAAAACAATTAAATCGATTACAATCGAAACCTTTATAATTTTATTTATCTAGGATTATTCTTAGTTATCCCTTTCTTCTAATTCTTTAAGTATTTTCTTATTCAATTCCACTAACTCATGTAATGACTCGCTATCAAGATCGTCTTCTTTATTTCCTAAAGAAGCAATTTGTTCTTTTACGTCATTATCTGACAATATCCCATAAATTCCATCAGTTATACTAATATTTGAATGCATTAAGTTTTGGCTAACTGCTTTTAATTTGCTTATATCTTTTGATCGCATCAGCGCATAAACTGCAAGACCATGCCTAAATTTGTGGGGTGAATGATAAGGTAATCCGGCCCGATTGAGACAATTCAATAAATCTTTCCTGTTACAATAGGAATAGGAAAATTTTTATACTAGGCACGCGAAGAAGCGGGGTTCACACAAAGAGAGTTAGCTGAGAAGATATACCGAAGACAGGCTGCGCTTTCCGACATAGAATATGGGAAAATGGAGCCTAGCGCAAGCGCACTTATTTTTCCCCAGATCGATATAAACCAGAAAATATGCTAGAGGATTTATCTGAATTAGAAAAAAATCTTAATGTACGCAAAAGTTTGATCGAAGTTATCAGGTTAGAATACTCGGTCACCTAAAGGCATTATCTGAACTGTAAAAAATAAATTAATATTTACTATAGATTTCTTCAGTTCCGTAATTATCAATCCTATATTAAGTTATTATTTAATAGCTGTAGCCGATTGCAGCAAAAGCAAAAATATCGAGAAATGCCAGCATCGCGTTATTTCAGTATTTAGGTGTTTTTCTTATCGTTTCTGGTACATATCTCGCGTTCACAGATTTAGGTTTGGACTCATTTATATCTTATGTTGGGCTGGAAACAGAAAAGTCGAGTGGCTAAGAAGATATTAAAAGAATAGGAGATAATATGTAATATCTAATCTTAATGGAGGGTAATCCTGCTCGTCTTTCAAAACTGGTTAATTCAGCAATAAATGAAGGCTGGATACCTCAAGGAGGCATATGCGTAGTCTCTTCTAGCGCGTATTCCTTAACTGGACAAGATTTTTATCAAGCACTGATAAGAGAAGAATCTGATGGACAAGATGATGCTAGGTAGGAAACATGAGTAAAATTCATCGGAATATAGAATAATCAAGATTACAAAGAGATAGCGGTTTTCTGTTTATAGAAAAATGTCATATGCCACCTAAAAAGACTCCAGTTATTATGATAAATAAATCCAGTGTCAACGGATTTAGAATATTTAATTCTAATGATTGGAGCTCTAAAAGCAAAGCGATACTTCAAACTTGTGCGACTGAATTTTCATTAATTGAACATACAGCATCAAAACTTGAAGTATTATGCTCTTCTTCTAACGATATTTGCATTGGCTATTTTAACGATCTCTTAAAACAATGGGAAAATGCAAAATGGGATAATTCGCGTTATGATTATTATGTTCAAGTCCCAGAGTTACATTATTTAATTTTAGTAATTTTGTGTTCAATCAAGGGATTATTAGATTCTTTAGTGAAATTATTAAATACAGAGAATATTATAAATTCAAGAGTTAATGGATTTAATAAAGCCAATGATAATGTTGGTGGGAGGGTATTAAACGCATTGCAAAGGAATGTATCTGCATCACATAAAACAAAAGCAAATATTATTTATAATTTGATTGTTGATCATAAAGAAAATTGGATTGATGAGGTTGTTCTATTGAGAGATCGCTTTATTCATTTAGATGGTGGAGCTCACCAAATTATGCTTAATATGAATATTTTGATAAAAAACAATAAGTTGGTATTTGAAGGTGCATACCCTCCATTATTAAAGGACAAACGAATTGATTTGTATTTAAGGGAGAAAATAATTTCACTAGAGGAGTTTTCAAAGTCTTTCCTAGAAGAGATAAAAAGTTGAGTCGCCTTTCCTGGTGCAACGCGGGTGCAAAGCCAGTGATACCAGGTGCACACAATACACTCTATGTATGCTTTGGACAGCATTACATGCTGACTTCGAATCACCTAAAGGGGATAATTGTCAGGTGGTTGCAGATAGCATTGCACCGGGAACGGTTTTATATTCCTTCAAGGATCGAACGATTTTTCATTTAAAGAATCTGTTCTTAGATCTTAGATGAGGTATCATTTTTCCAATATCCGTGATAATCCAATAATAAGATCATCTCTAAAATAAAAGAGAGAAGAGAAATAATTTTATAAAACCAGATTTAGATAAATATAAAATTTATGTTTTGAAGACTTGAGTTGTTAAAATATTTAAAGATGTAGCTTTATTGGAATCATGCCATTATCCGCTCGTTTACGATATATTAAATTCTTGAATAGCTAATCAATTTACTTCAGTTCCAATCTATATTTGAAAAAGGAAAGTAAAGAATATGAAATCAGAATACTCATCTCTTGCAATTGAGAAAAAACATAAAAGTATCATAGAAATGTCGTTAACTATTTCAGCCATGATCCGCTTGTTTGAAAAAGGATCAAAACAAAAAATGGTCAGCGAATTATTCGATGAGTTTCACAATCTAGAAAAAATTGAGAACAAAGCGGATTTTGAGTTATTTCACAAGAGATTTTGTGATTGGTTTACATGCAACATAAAAACAGCTCAAAGAAGAAGGAATAATAGAATTGTAAAAGAATCACATTATGCTTATTATGGTCATGCAGCGAAGGTACTAGATGTTTCTTTGAAAGTTGTTGTCTACTATTCGGGTTTGCCGAACAAGATAGATGCAGAGAGAATTCTCCCGTTATTAAATTGTCCTATTGACACCCCATTATTAAATTATCTAAAAGAGACATTCCCTTCTGAGAGCATATCAGCGACAACGATAGAAAAGATTGATAGAGATACTTATGTAAGACTTCAAGAGCTTATCAGAATAGATATAAGGAGAAGATTTAATAATGAACTTCTCCCTACTCAATACGATGACATAATGTGGTACGAATTGAATAGGTAATTTATTTGATAATAAAATAATAAATTTTGTAGCCTAATAGGAAATGCTTTCTTATCCGCTCGGTCGTAGGTTCGAACTGCCCGCAGGGCGTGCGGCCCACCTTTTAAGCAAATTTACTTGCTTAATTAACAAGTGAAAATTTCAAAATTTTTCGGCCAGTTGTTTTGAATTTTGGTCGTGTCTCTAAATACCATCATAGTCATCTTAGAAGAACATCCTGTGTTCCCCCCAGAAGATTAAGTGACTGAAATGTTTAATGTTGATGATACAATTTTTAAGAGGGTATTTCCCTGCAGTTTGCGGCGAGGATATGGATTTCAAGGATTCTGTTTTACTAAATGGATCACAATTATTGTAATCCTCTAAATAACCAGCCTGGCTAATTTGATCAAAAGTCTATTAGCAACCTCAATTGGTTGACAACACCATTCCTGACTCAGCTAGTAAAGGAGAATTTTTATGTCAGATCAAACTTTGGTTGACCGAGCAAATGCACTGATTCAGTCCGAACAACTAAGACCAAAAGCCAAAGCCTTTCTATTGCTGAAGCTGTGCCAGGTGCATGCCCTGCTGTCTTCAGAGAGAGCTGAAGCATACTGGAAGCAATTGCAATCCTTGCAACGCCACCTGGCAAATGAAGATAAGTCATTGATGGAAGAAATAAGACCGATGCTCGAAGAGGAAGAGGATCCCACAAAAGGATTTGCCGGGGAGAAGATCGCTGAAATAAAAGCAAAGTTAGCTGAGCCAGAGTTGACGGATTTGGCGTTGAGAGAATTCCTCGAACAAATGGCGGAGGAAGTTAAGAAAAGATTCTGGCCAGGGGGCAAACAAGCCGTGTGGGAATATCTCGTCCAGGTTTGGAAAACTTTCGACCGTAAACAAGCGCTGGCATTAACCTCCAAACTGTCACGTCCGAAACGCCAGATGAATGTGCGGAGGATGAATCGGGAGACTCCTCTGACCGTGGAAGAATGGTACCGGTTTTCAGAAGAGAATTCTCAAAATGAAGCAGTACGGATTATTATGGTCATCCTTGAGGATCCACAGACTAAACTTACCATCCCTGATGAATATATTGTGCCAATTGTTTCAGGTTTGTCGGGAAAGATAGCCGATACAGCACAACTCGGCAACACCCTCAATCTAATTAATGAATTCTTAAAAATGGTCACCCACAAAGAATCAGCGCCACAGGTTTTTGAAGCTATTAAAAGTGCAGTAAAAACGGTTGCCAATTCATCGGCACTTGCCAATCAATGGCCTGAAAAATTCGGAGCGGTACTCAATCTGATCATCCTGGGTGCTAACCTGAGTGTCATTAACAAAGAGAATGCCAGTAGTTTTAAACAGAATCTCCCCAGTTATATGGTCGATTTTGGGTTGAGCTCGTGCTATGCGCTTATATCAAACGCTGAAAATCTTCAATTGAATATGTCTGAAGTTATGAAATCTGTCTCGAAAAAAGAACAAGCTGAGGCATGGTTTCTGGTGTTAGCTACCCAGCGTGGTTTTGGTGATCAAGCCTACCATTTGGCAAAAGATTCCCCCAGAAAGCAACAACTGGTTCCCCGTATTTGCAGGGCATGGTTGTCGAATTATCCAAAAGTGGCTGCGGAGAGCATTCAACCGGAGGATATCCAAGGTGATCTTGTCGCCCAAACGATAATCAAGACGGATAAGAAAGAACGTGTCGCTTTCTTGCGTGAAATCACACAAGAAGGCAACCGACCCTTACCAGGTTGTATGTGGGTTTCTGAGGCGCAAGCAGAAGAGAATAAGGGTTTCTGGGGTTCACTGGTCAGCTCAGGCAAAACATTTGATGAGATTGTCCAGGAATATCTCAAACGTAACCCACTCTATGTCAGTTATCGTCGAGACACACCTACAGGTCAACAATTTGAGGAATATTTGCGGTTCACTGGAAATGGAGAGTATAACCACAAAGAACTTGATCCAATCACGCTGGAAAGCCTGATCCTGTGGGCAGAGGAACACCCTCAAGAAGTCAAGCAGGAATTGGATTTAATGTGGCGATCGATTGAGCCAGATGATGATATTCTCAAACTGGATTTTCTCCGTAATGCCATCTTTGAGCGTTGCACAACAGTTTTTGCTGCAGACCCCGATTCTTTCAACGGCAGTTTCATTCCATGGTTGAAGCATAAGCTCGTTGATGGTAGCCTTGTCTGGCAGGGGGGGAAGACTCAATATACGGTTCGATATCCCCCGACAGCATTGGCAACCATGTGCTTGCAAGGTGCCATTGCCACCCAGAATATATCTCCCTCTCA
>Ga0075124_10001002_pt1 | contig 13215 bp, 11 predicted proteins | sample AntAceMetag02UKS_FD_69809 | JGI IMG/M metagenome (GOLD analysis project Ga0075124, IMG submission 69809) | Saline lake microbial communities from Ace Lake, Antarctica - Antarctic Ace Lake Metagenome 02UKS | ecosystem: Environmental > Aquatic > Non-marine Saline and Alkaline > Saline | place... | reverse complement strand
ACCTGATCAGGAATCCTCGTTCCTTACTCACTTAATTCTATAATTCTGCTATATTTTGGCATAACAATTTCATCCATTTCTGTGAAGCCTTTATTGATAAGTGTTTATACCATTTAAATTTTATCCCAACTTTTTATATATTATTTTTTATCTTTCTCTGTGCTCTCTGTGGCGAATTCTTTTTGGTTTCGGTTTAGCCGAGTTAGGATTCCTTAATTACATTAATATTTTAAATTGTAGGCAAACTTCTTGACAGGATAATAATCGATTACTCAAAAAGAAATGCAAATAAAATTATTATGAAAACAGAAGAAATAAGGCAACTATTCACACATTACGTCATAGTTCTACCACTCATTTGCTAGAACATGGAACTGATCTTAGATATGTCCAACACCTTCTGGGATATAAGAATTCAAAAAACCCCGATACATTTTTTCAAAACTGCGGGGCAGGCAACCGAAATTATAACAACATAACATAGAATGCAAAAAAAAATTGTGAGTCCGTTAGATAATTTGGAATTAAGTAATACATTTATAGGAAATAAAATAATTTGATAAATCTAAAACTAAAATCCACGCAATATTTTGCAGATATAAACAAAATAAGCAGTATTAACGTAATTGGTATTCGTGGATACAAATGTTAGTGGAAATTGCCTTAAAACAGAGAGGAGATAAAAATGGATTATGATGGAGAAAAGAAACGGTTTATGTCGTTCTGTGGTTCGTATTGTCATACTTGTGATTGGTTCACAGGAAAGATAAGAAAAACATTTCAATCAGCGTTGGATATGATAGAAGGATATGGATTTAGGCGGCTTCTTGAGAAAAAAATCGACATAGAAAATTTGAAAAAAGGTTTGAAAATTCTATCGAACTCAGGAATATGTTCAGGTTGCAAAACAGAGATAGCCAAAAATCCTAAAGAAGATAGATGTAAAATTCGACAATGTTGTTCGCAAAAGGGTTACAACTTATGCATTGAATGTGCTGATTTTCCATGCGGTTTGTTAAAAAGTAATCCTGGAGTTATAAAATTTCATTGCATTGAAAACTTAATGGAAATTAAAGAAAAAGGTATTGAAAACTGGATTAATAAGCAATGGAAAGATTTTGTGAAGGAGGCGAAAGAATGATGTTGAAGGCAAATTCCGCTAAAAGCGTGTTTGCGCTTCGCTCACACGAATGCCTTTGGCACTTTGCAAACACACAGGATGTTACACGAAAGCAAATGAATTTCAAAGCAAGATAGGAGGGTGTAAATATGAAAATCGAAGATATATTTAGCAATATTCCAATATTATGTACCAAGTCTTTGATTTTAAAAAAGATGACCTTAAAAGATGCAGAGGATTTGTTTGAATATGCCTCAGATCCTGAAGTAACAAAATATATTACTTGGGCGCCTCATAAATCTATAGATGATTCAATAGACTTTCTTAAATCTGTGCTTCGTAGATATGAGAATAACGAGGTGAGCGAATGGGGAATAGTTTATAAAGAAAATAATAAATTTATTGGCACCTGTGGTTATGTTTTATGGGTGCCAGTACATTCTCTTGCAGAAATTGCTTTTGCTTTGTCTGGGGAGTATTGGGGAAAAGGGCTCATGACAGAGGCGGTAAAGGAAGTAATTAAGTATGGGTTTGAAAAGATGAATTTGAATAGGATTTATGCGAGATGTTTTATGGAGAATATAGGTTCTCAAAAGGTTTTAGAAAAAGTAGGAATGAAATTTGAAGGTATTCTAAGGGAACAGATGTTCATTAAGAGTAAATTCAGTGATATGAAGATATATTCAATATTGAGAAAAGAATATCATGAACAAGGTTTTGAGAGTAAGGAATAAATCTCTATTGTTGCCTTCGCCTAACTTCGGGTTTGCGACGCTTCGCTAAATCCTTCAGCTGACGGACTTCACAAACCGTTAGTGAAAATTAAAATTAATAAATATGTGAGGTGAAAATGGTAAAAATTAATTATCCTTTTGCAGCAATTGTCGGGCAGGAAGAACTCCTTCTCGGAATTATCCTGAATATCATCAATCCCAAGCTGGGTGGATTATTGATCAAAGGTGTCAAAGGTTCGGGGAAAAGCACGGCAGTTTATTCGATGACAGATATCATCCCGGAAATTGATGTTTTAAAGGACTGTAAATTCAATTGTAATCCGGAAAAACCGGAATATTGGTGTGAAGAGTGCAGGAAAAAATATTCCGAGAAAAAGGAAATCTTGTCCAAAGAAGTGATGAATGTTCCGGTTCCGTTGAGCATTACGGAAGACAGACTTCTGGGAAATGTCGATGTCGAGTTGCTTTTAAAGGAAGGAAAACATCGTTTTATTCCGGGAATTCTGGCAAAAGCACATCGTCAAATTCTTTATATCGATGAAGTGAATCTGCTTCCGGATCATATTGTCGATGATATTCTAGATGTTTCGGCAATGGGTTGGAATCGCATCGAACGAGAAGGATTTTCCATTTCTCATCCATCAGAATTTCTCTTGATCGGAACGATGAACCCAGAAGAAGGTGAATTACGACCACAAATATTGGATCGATTCCCACTCTCGGTTATGCTCGATTCAGTAACAGATGAAATTCTTAGAAAAGAAATAATTAACCGCAATCTAGCTTATGAAAAGGATCCTGCAAAATTCAGAGAACAATTTCAACAAGAAACGGAAAATCTGAAAAATTTTATCAATATCAGCAGAACACTTCTGGATGAGATCGAAGTGAAATCGGAATTTTATGATATTGTCGTGAAATTCTGTGCAAACAATAAAGTCGATGGACATCGAGCAGATATCGGGATTATCAAAACAGCCAGAACTCATGCTGCTTTCGAGATGAAAAAACATGTTGAACTGCGTCATCTCAAACAAGCAGCGAAATTTGCATTGTGTCATCGAACACGGGAAGGCGGACTTTCCAAACCGCTAACTAAAGTAGAGATAGATGATTTTTTCGATAATCTTAAAGAAGAGAAAACTCCTAAAAAGACAGAGAAGATATACGAAGAAATAAATAAATGTATCAATCTATTTTCCGAAGGAGGTTTGATCCAACAGGAAAAAAAATTATAAGGGCTTTGGGTGATGTTGTGATCTGGCTCGAATCTCAAAGTCCTGAAAAGTTAGAGTCTGAGATTCCTAAGCTTCCGATAAGATTTGCAGAGGAAACCGATTTATCCGATGAACAACTAAAACTTTTAAATGAAATGGTGAAGATGTTCGTGAGATATAACGATCCCAAGAAGAATTTGGAAAATTTGATAGCTTTTTATCATTTCTTATCCAATCCTGATACGGAAATTATAATTCCTCGTTCTGAAAGAGAATTATCTCTATTTATGTTTGATGAAAAAATGTCGATCAAAGAAATAGTGAAACTTGTAATGGGAATGGTAAGAAATTGCGGTAATATAAAAACTTCTGCTAAAAATCTACCAAAATACAGAACAATTATTAAAAACAAATTGTTCAAACAGGAAGAAGAGAAAACAAAATTTTTTATCGATGCAAAAGATCTACAGAAAGTGCGGATGAATTTTGCCAAAAGAGAGAAAACAAAGCATTCGGTTCATGGAAAGAACAACCTCTCTCTCGATAAAGGTAGAATTATCAGGTTTTCAAAAGAGCGATCCGGAAATATCTCGATCACACCAACGATCTTCAATGCCATCCAAAACGGGAATTATTCCTTAAAAGATAGGGAATTCAATATTCAGACGAAAAATTTTCTTTATTCGAAATATGAAGAAAATGTGATTTATAACATTATGCTTGTGCTTGATACGAGCAAATCGATTTCCTGGGTAATTCCGCACATTGAAAAACTCATTTCTTACATTACTTCCAATGTTTCAAATGCTAGAGATAAATTGGGTTTGATCACTTTTCATAATGATCTTGCCCGGATATATCATTATCCGACATCGAATGTCAGGCAGGTTATCGGCACAATCAATGAGATGGAAGCAAAAGGTCAGACACCGCTGGGAGAAGGATTGAATCTCGCTTTGCAGGTTTTTTCCAAAGAACAATATAAACTTCCCGGAATGAAAAATCTGCTGATCTTGATCTCTGATTGTTTCCCCGAACCTTTGGAAGGCGGGCATAAAGATTTGTTAGAAGAACCTTCTTATAAATTGGTTTTATCTGCATCGAAAAAAATTCGTGATGAAAAACTCGGCTTCATCATTATCAATCCGGCAGCAAAAGATGAAGAAAAAATTAATTGGGGCAAAAAACTGATCGAGAAAATAATCGACATCACAAAAGCAAAATATATAGAAGTTCATCCCAAAACAAAATTTAACCTGCTTAAAGTAGAAAAAGCTTTTATTGACGAAGAGAAGTTGACTGAATTTTTTGATGCTATAAATGATGTTAAAGTGAATTTATGAATTCAACATAGATTTGCTATAAAAAGAAATTAAATTCCAGGACATGCCATCCGGAGTGTATTTCCTGAAAATGAAAGCAGGTAGTGAAGAGAGCATTAGGAAACTGATCTTGCTGAGATAAGGTTTTTTAATATTTTAAACCTTGCGAATTACTTGTCACAAGCTCTTCTCCCAGTTTTCTCCAGATAAATAATGATACACCAAAGCAGACTTATGACAAGATAATTCGTGTTTCCATACCGACAGGATAAACCTATTGCTACCCTTTCCTCTAGCTACTAAGCCCCAGTTTACCAAGGCGTAATGCAATGAAGACTGGCTTGGTAGACCATAAATATAAGACAAAAAACCATGTCATTCCTGACCTGATCAGGAATCCTCGTTCCTTACTCACTTAATTCTATAATTCTGCTATATTTTGGCATAACAATTTCATCCATTTCTGTGAAGCCTTTATTGATAAGTGTTTATACCATTTACATTTTATCCCAACTTTTTATATATTTTTTTTATCTTTCTCTGTGCTCTCTGTGTTCTCTGTGGTGAATTCTTTTTGGTTTCGGTTTAGCCGAGTTAGGATTCCTTAATTACATTGGTATTTTAAATTGTAGGCAAACTTCTTGACAGGATAATTTATGATGATAAAAAGAAAAGCATAAAGAATTTTTTAGGATTATTATGAAAACTAAACTAAGAAAAAAGGCAACAGGTTGCACAAGTAGGTTTTTTGCAGTATTTTCCCATATTACGTCAGCGACAAATATTATAATTTTTTTCTTAATTGTACTGATGATGTGTTACGGTTGTAGTAAATCGACTTCACCGAATGAAAAACCTATGATTACGATTGAAATATTACAAAATGGGTCTATCCAGGAAACCTTTATTGTGACCGAAGAAAATGATGGAGATATTTATCCTATTTATGATAGTAAACTACAAATCGGGGAAGTCGAAATAGATTATGTTGAATTTATTCTTCAACCAGGTGTAGATCCACATAAATATTTTTTTATCGTTGCACGAAAAAACCAATCGTATTCGCTATTTAATTCTGTAGAACCTTTTGATACATTAAGATTCGATTATCAACTTGATTTTGATGCGGTTAACGACAGCTTAAATTGCGGTACGATGTATCAACGTGGTTTTGGATATGTTCACGATGCTCATTTTTCAGTATGGAAAGACTCTGTATTTGTGGATTCCCTGTTCACAGACAGTCTCGGAAGATTTGAAACTACCCTCGAACCGGACAGTTTTTCGTTGAGAACTTCATGGCCGGACGTTCCTGAGATTGAATTTATTCTAATAGAAGGATATGGAGATTATGTTATTTCTTATTATTATATTTATGATGAAAAGCCAAATATCTATCTTTATCCTGAAACCGCAATTGAATTGGATGTGAGTATTTCATTTCCCCGAAACGGAGAGGTCGTTGCTTCCATACCTGAATATCCTGAGCAATGGAAAAACTTACATATCGAACCCAATGGCACGATCAATGGTCAATATGATTTTTTGTTTTACGAGAGTCTTCAGCCAAATCTCTTTCAGAGAACAAAGGGATGGATTGTAGAATGCAAGGATTTAGAAGCTTTCTTTAAGGATAATTTAGAAAAATCGGGTTTTATTCATTCTGAGATCGATGATTTTATAGAGTACTGGATTCCACTCCTGACAGATTCAAAATATTTCGCGATATATCCTCAATTTAATGAGCAGCTCGATCCGCTCATTCAACTGAACTTTTCAAGACAGCCGGACAGCATACTGCGATTAACTTATGTGATCGAGAAATTAGAATCAAGGGAGATCGAGTTGGAAGAACCTGAAATTCTGCCCTTCGAGCGAATAGGTTTTGTTGTTGCGGAGTGGGGTGTGGTGCTTGATCGAGAAGAATAAATGAAAGCAAAGAACAATTACTATCGTGATAAATATAAGGACGACGAGTACTACTGGGGCTTGAAACCATCTCCATCTTGTTTTGAAGTACTAAAATACTTGCCTCCTGTAAGGCACTTAAAATTGCTGAATATCGGGTGCGGGGAAGGGAGAAATGCAATCTTCTTTGCGCGGAATGGGTATCAGGTAACTGCTTTTGATCTCGCAAAAGACGGTGTAGAGAAAACGAAGAAATTAGCAGAAAAGATCGGTGTTAATGTAACGGTCTTCCGGGCAGATATTAATGAATTCAGATTAGAAGATAATTTTGATATTCTCTTTTCCACAGGAACGCTGCATTACATAAAAAACGAATTGCGGGAAGAAATATTTAACAACTACAAAGATTTCACGAATGCAGATGGAATACATATGTTCACCACATTTGTAGATAAGCCCTTTATTCCACTGGCACCGGAACAAGAAACAAATGCACACGCCTGGCTGTCGGGAGAATTGTTTAGATTTTATCATGACTGGAAAATTGAGTTATGTGAAGAAAAGATTTTTGATTGTATGTCCAGTGGCATTCCACATAAACATGCGGTAAATTGTGTGCTTGCAAGGAGGGTGGTGTGAGTTTCCCTAATGTGAGTTATCAAGCGGGATATTTCTCCTCGTTCCCAAGTTGCACTTGGGAATGGCACTCATTTAAAGGGTTACCAAGTCCAACTTGGTAACCAGGGAAAAAGGAGAAGTAGTACAAAATGACAATAACAAAGAATCAACATTATGTACCACAATGTATACTAAAGAATTTTTCAAACAAAATGAATCAACTTTTCGAGTGTTTAGTTCATGAAAAAAAATATATATCTGCAACATAAGAAATTCCATGTCTGAAAATTATACCTATGAGCATGACAAAATTAGAGTTAATGAATTAGAAAAATATTTTAATTCGATAGAAACTTACTTAGGTCATGCTTTGGAAGATATTGAAGAAAATCTAATTATAGGTGAGACAAAAAAATGTGAGATCAATTTAATAAAAAAAATGATTGAAAGATTAATGGGAGATTTTATAATTTTTTATTATAGAAGCGGTGCATTGCTTTATGAATTTTCATACGAGCAAACAGAAAAACAAGATAGAATACTTATAATGTTAAATAAAATTCTTGATTCACGCTATATATATGAATTAAGTTCAACTATCATAAATTGTTATAGCATAGCCATTGTAAAAAGTGAAAACAAAAATTTTTTATTAAGCGATCAATTTTTATCTACGGCAGCCTTAGGGATCAAGAGTCGGTTTTTAAATGTAAGTAATAGATATATTGGACTGAAGAATATAATAATTTTAATTCCTATTTCAAAAGAATATTATATTGTTTATTTCGATGGGAAAATTCCAAATTATATAAAGAAAAATAATATTAATATTCTAAATGATAGTCAAGTACGCATGATTAACAACACTATCATAAATAACTCATATAAAAAATGTGTTGCCTATAATAATGAAGCATTAGAAAGTGCTATTGCTAATTTTGAATATAGCTCACCTTCTGCAACTTATGCTTCTTGGGATTCTCGCGCAACATATGGTACAACAAAGAAAAAAGAGATATTTTTCTATAACGAAGATAAGAAGATTTGGGATTTTTTTATTTATAATAGATGGCATAAATATATCCAAACAGAAGATGAAGATATGTGTCCTTGCGGAAGTAATAAATCATTTTCAACCTGTTGCAAGAAATATGTGTTAGGAGCAAAACAAATAATGAATGATATTGCAAATGGGATTGATCCTATGATTTATCGTATTTCACCAATATATATATCAGAAAGAGCCATTGAAGAATTTTTTTACTTTCGTAATAATCAATAGAATTATAATTCTCTCTAAGAAATTATGTATGTAGATATAAAACCCTAACTATTTATATATTTCCCAAAGTTGGAATATTGTAGTATCTATAGTTTTTTCTCTCATTTTGCCTTCCACAAGTCATATAATAATGAAATTAAGACTGCTGCTTCCCCTAGTTCTAAGCTGCACTCGGGAACTAAACTATCCCCTTTTTAGTGCCATCCACACTTTAAGAATTGGTTACCAAGTCCAACTTGGAAACCAGTAAAAATAAATGTCGGGGTGAGGTGAGTGTCATCCCGAGTCGTTCTTTTCATGACTGACTCGTGCTTTTGGAAGGATTTCATCCCTTCCGCCATATAAGTTATGAGGGATAAATATTTGTTATAGTTTTTCTCTCTCTTAAAGATAGCCACTAAGGCACGAAGGCACAAATTTTTTTATACACTGATACTCATTCCTAAGTTTTACTTGAGAACGAAAGCTGATAGATTTTTCCAGTAAATATGTTTGTGCGTCACCAAGCAGGGGCTTGGTAACGAGAATAGACGGAATAAATTTGTAATATCGTTTTTTCTCTCTCTGTGTTCTCTGTGATCTCTGTGGTGAATTATATATCTTCTGTTTTATCAAGAATTCGGCGTTATCAGCTGTATCCTATGCGGTAAAATTTTTACGTGAATGTGTTTTTTATCCTTTATAAATGGTATCTCACCATCGAGATAAAGCGGCAGCTCTCGCTGGGCTTCAATGAGAATTTCTTTGCCTTTGTACATGTGCGCAGCAGCCAGTTCTGTATGCGTGCCCTTCACTGCTTTGGGAATGAACTTCATGATCTTTCTTCGTGAGAGTTTATCAATAATACAAAAATCAAATTCCTCATCATCTATCTTTGCATCAGGTGTAAGATAAAATCTGCTGCCGCAGCAGATGCCGTTTCCCACTGTAACAAAAAGTGCGTCCTGTGTAAAAGTTTCTCCATTTATCGTTACTGTAACATAATAGCTGTCCTTACGGATGAGAGCTTTCATCACCGCATATATATATCCGGGGAATCCGTTCAGCCATTTATTTTTTGTGTAGGAAATTGCAACCTGTGCATCAAAACCGACGCCGAGTGTATTTATAAAATAATAATCCTCGATCTGCCCGATATCCACAAGTTGAATGTGATTATCTTTTATAATTTGAACTATATCGAGCAATTTATAAGGCAGGTCAAGATTCTTTGCAAAATCATTACCTCCTCCGATAGGAATTACGCCGAGATTGACATTCTCTGGATATCCGGACTTCATAATGCCGTTGACCACTTCATTTATAGTGCCGTCACCTCCGGCTGCAATAATGTTTTCCACACCTTGAATAACAGCTTCGTGTGCAAAATCGATTGCCTGGCGCGAGCAGTTTGTCAGCACAATTTCGTATGGCATGTTGAATTTCGTGAAATATTTCTCAATAGTGCGTACGCACTTAAAAGCTTTCCCTTTTCCTGCAAAAGGGTTAAGAATTATTTTATACATTATTCTCCATAAAATGCAACGTTTCTGAATTTGTCATATCGCTGCTGAAGAAGTTCATTGGCATTCATTGTAAGCAGTTGATAAAGGTGAGTATGAATGGATTCCGAAATATTTCTCGCAGTGAGTTTGAGATCAGCATGTGCACCTTCTTCTGGTTCGGGAATTATTTCATCTATGAGTCCTAATTTAAGAAGGTCAAAGGCGGAAATTTTGAGCGCTTTTGCAGCAGTTGGTGACTGTTTGGCATCTTTCCATAGGATCGAGGCGCAACCCTCAGGTGAGATAACAGAATAGGTAGAATTTTCGAGCATCAAAACTTTGTTTGCAACACTTAGACCAAGCGCACCGCCGGAACCACCTTCGCCGGTAATTATGCTGATGATCGGCACTTTCAGGTCGGACATTTCCCGAAGATTTACTGCTATCGCTTCCGCCTGTCCGCGTTCTTCAGCTCCCACGCCGGGATAGGCGCCGGGAGTATCAATAAGATTAATAATGGGGCGGTTGAATTTTTCTGCCTGACGCATGAGACGCAGGGCTTTTCTATATCCTTCCGGATGAGCCATGCCAAAATGGCGATAGATATTTTCTTTGGTATTCTTACCTTTTTGCAGCCCGATAACTGTGACAGGCATACCTTTGAAAAGTGCTATACCTCCAACCATTGCTTTATCATCTGCATACGCTCTATCGCCATGAAGTTCAATAAAATCAGTAAAAATTGATTGAATAAGCTCCAGCGAAGTTGGGCGGTTTTTATGCCGTGCGAGCGCAAGAATTTCCATGATGTCTTGACGAGTTGTTGAAGGTTTTCTGAGCTGTTTTGTTTTTGGCTTGAGTTGCACAGAAATATTGTGAATTTTCAGAATGTTTTCGATAATAGAATTTCTCTTTGCACGGTTTATTATAAGGTCAAGCATGCCGTGTTCGAGAAGGAATTCAGAACGTTGAAAACCTTCGGGCAGTTTTTCGCCGATGGTTTGCTGTATAACACGCGGACCCGCAAATCCTATCAGTGCATTCGGTTCTGCCACGATGATGTCTCCAAGAAATGCAAAGGAGGCGCTAACTCCGCCGGTAGTCGGATGGGTGAGTATGGAAATATACAAAAGACCCTTATTAGAATGACGCTTTAGAGCAGCGCTTGTTTTTGCCATCTGGAACAGAGATATGACCCCTTCCTGCATACGAGCTCCGCCTGAAGCAGTAACAATGATCAACGGCAGTTCGTGCTCGGTGGCATATTCTATAGCTCGTGTGAGCTTCTCTCCCACAACTGCTCCCATGCTTCCCATCATGAAATCAGCATCGAGGACAGAAATAACAACATTATATTTTCCGATCTTAGCTGTGCCGGTTTTCACGGCAGATCTGTTGTGAGTTTTTTTGTGAGCAACTTTTAATTTGTTGTCATAATTAGGGAAAACAAGAGGATCAATGGTATGAATATCCTTATTGAATTCTTTAAAGCTTCCCGGTTTTGTGAGAAGTCTGATCCTTTCAATGGGCGATAGAGTAAGATGGTAATTGCAGTCTGGGCAGACATAATGCTTTCGCGCATAGAAATTTATAAAATGGGTTGTACCGCAACCCGGACATTTCATGAATAATTTTCTCATCGTATTCCTTGCTTATATAGTAAGGTTATCAATAAAATTCGTAGTGATATCGGACGAAATGAAATTCTTATGTGTGAGTATTTTTTTATGGAATCCGATAGTCGTGTGGATTCCGGAAATGATGAATTCATCCAGAGCCCGACGCATACGCAGTATCGCTTCATCACGATCATTTCCCCACGAGATTAGCTTGGCTATCAAAGAGTCATAATAAGGGAAAATATATGATCCGCTGCAGCATGCTGAATCCACTCTGATACCCAATCCGCCCGGAGGAATGTACTCGGTAATTTGCCCAGGGCTTGCTCTGAAATTATGCTCCCAATCTTCCGCATTGATGCGGCACTCGATCGCATGCCCTGTATGCACAATATCCTTTTGAGAGAGACCCAGTTTTTCGCCGGCTGCAACCTCGATCTGTTTTTTTACAAGATCGATCGAAGAGATCATTTCTGTGACAGGATGTTCAACCTGGATTCGGGTATTCATCTCCATAAAATAAAACTGCTTTGAATCAATATCATAAAGAAATTCAACAGTTCCGGCTGAGTAGTAGCCAACTTTCTTTGCGGCTTTCACAGCAGTCTTACAAATATAGCTCCGTTGCTCTTCTGTGAGGATCGGGCAGGGGGATTCTTCGATCAATTTTTGATGTTGACGCTGAAGTGTGCATTCCCGTTCAAATAGATGAACTATATTTCCATGTGTATCACCGATAATCTGTACTTCAATATGCCTTGAATGGGGAAGGTATTTTTCAAAATAAAGTTCGTCTGAGCCAAATGCTTTTTCTGATTCATGCTGGGCTTGTGTAAATTTGCTATCAAGTTCCTTTTGGGAATTGACAATGCGCATTCCTTTTCCACCACCGCCGGCAGAAGCTTTTATCATAAGCGGATAGCCGATCTCTGAGGCAGAGGTCAGGGCTTCTTCAAGGTTTGTTATTGAATTTTTTGTGCCGGGAACAACAGGCACACCTGCTTTTATCATCAGCTTTCGAGCGAGCGATTTATCCCCCATTTTTCGTATTGCATCATCTGAGGGACCAATAAAGGTAATACCGAGAGCTTTACACGCAGCTGCAAAATCTGCATTTTCAGATAGAAAACCATAGCCGGGGTGTATAGCATCAGCGTTGCAAGCACCCGCAGCGCCAAGAATATTTTGATAGAAAAGATAACTTTTTCGAGAAGGTGCTTCGCCAATACATACGCTTTCATCAGCAAACCGAACATGTAGACTGTCTTTATCGACTTTCGAATATACTGCAAGCGTTTGTATTCCGAGTTCTTTGGCAGCTCTGATTATTCGAAGAGCGATTTCACCGCGGTTAGCAACGAGAATTTTCTTTAGCATAGATTAGTGAATTGGTGAATTTGTAAATTTGTGAATTAGTCATTTTCGTTTTAAGTTATTAGATGTTTCTGAAAATTTACTGCATATTTTCCAGATCAAATTTGAGAAATCTAACGCCATATTATACCCATCCAACTCATTAATATCATACATACCGATTCACCAATTCACCATTTTATGATTCGACTTTTATCTTAAAAAGTGCCTGATCATATTCGACCATTTGCATATTTTCCACTAATATTTCGGTGATCGTGCCATCAACTTCGGACTCTATCTCATTCATTGATTTCATCGCTTCAACTATGCAGAGCGTATCACCTTTTCGAATCCTTTTCCCGATATGTACAAAGGGTTCACTATCCGGAGTAGTGCAGGAGTAATATGTGCCGACTGTTGGGGTTTTTATTTCGACAATATTTTTATCATCCTGCGTATTCTCGACATGTTCGCCTTTTGTATGGGGTTTGGGAGGTACCTCATCAACTTTGGATTTTTCTGAGGTAGTCATCTCAAAATCTTCTGCTCTATCCA
>Ga0075124_10001001_pt1 | contig 13218 bp, 9 predicted proteins | sample AntAceMetag02UKS_FD_69809 | JGI IMG/M metagenome (GOLD analysis project Ga0075124, IMG submission 69809) | Saline lake microbial communities from Ace Lake, Antarctica - Antarctic Ace Lake Metagenome 02UKS | ecosystem: Environmental > Aquatic > Non-marine Saline and Alkaline > Saline | place... | reverse complement strand
TCTTTTTGCGCATTATATTTCATAAGAACATATTCCTTTTTAGAAGCTTCTTTTTTTATCAATGATATATTCCTTTGACTTTTTCATACAATATTCTTTATTTCCTTATTTCCTTATACTCTATACCTTATTCCCTTATACCTTATTTCCCTATACCTGAATAGTTACATATACATAATTAAATTACTGTTTCAATACTTCCAATATATTTTCTTAAAAACATTCTTGCTCTGTAAATATACACTTTAACCTGTGATTCGTTAATGTCAGCTATTTTGCTTATTTCTTTATAGGAATATCCTTCATAATCTCTCAGCAAAACAACTGCCCGTTGTATTTCAGGAAGTTTGCTTAAAGCTTTGTTTAAAACATCTTTTAAGTCAGAATATTGATTATCACAAGATAAGTTGTCATAAATATTTTCGTCAGGTTCAGAATATCTTTTATTTCTTCTTGTTTCATCAATCAAAGTATGATAAGCTGTTGTAAACAGATAAGAGCGTGCTTTTTCATCAGAAATACTTTTTACTTTTATCCACATTTTTTTAAATGACTCCTGAACTATATCTTTTGCTTTATGCTCATCTCTGATATTTTTTAATACAAATCTGTAAACACTATCTGAGTATTTATCAACGCAATCATTATAATCGCAAACTGTCATTTTTTGTTATTTATGGTCGTTTGGCTTCACCGTTTACCTTGTAAACTAAGCGAAGTTTACCAAGTTAAATCATTTTAATTTAACATGGCGATATCATCCGCCTTAGGCGGACAGTGAGTAATTTAATAATTCCTAGGCATTTCTTTTTAGTCAGACGTATATGTTATAACAAAAGTTACAAACAGAAAAGTCCTTATTCATTTAATTTAAGGACAGCAAGGAATGCTGATTGAGGTATTTCTACGTTACCCACTTGTCGCATTCTTTTTTTACCTTTTTTTTGTTTTTCCAATAATTTTCTTTTTCTGGTAATATCGCCACCATAACATTTGGCAGTAACATCTTTTCTAAATGCTTTTATTGTTTCGCGTGCTATAATTTTTGACCCAATAGCTGCCTGAATAGCAATATCATATTGCTGACGTGGAATAAGTTTTCGTAATTTTTCACATATTTTCCTTCCAAAAATATATGAATTATCTTTATATATTAGAGATGATAAAGCATCTACACTTTCTCCGTTTATCAGGATATCTAATTTTACCAATTTTGATGTCTTATATCCTGTAAGATGATAATCAAACGAAGCATATCCTTTAGATATGGATTTTAATTTATCGTAAAAATCAAAAATTATCTCTGACAAAGGCATGTCAAAAGACAGTTCAACTCTGTGAGTAGTAATATACACTTGATTTTTCAGCACACCTCTTTTAGATAAGCATAGAGTAATAATAGGTCCTATAAATTCTGATTTTGTAATAATTTGAGCAAGTATATAAGGTTCATCAATCCTGTTAATACGACTTGGGTCAGGCAATTCGGAAGGATTATCTATTTTTATTTTTTCTTCTTTGTTTGTATAAACAATATAAGACACATTAGGCACTGTGGTAATTATAGTCATTTCAAATTCACGTTCTAATCGTTCCTGAACGATTTCCATATGCAACATACCAAGAAAACCACAACGAAAACCAAAGCCAAGAGCAACAGAAGATTCAGGTTCGTATGTCAAAGAGGCATCGTTTAAATGTAATTTTTCAATAGAATTTCTTAATTCTTCATAATTTTCTGTATCAACAGGATAAACGCCGGCAAAGACCATTGGTTTAACGTCTTTAAATCCTTCTAATGATTTATCACAAGGTTTATTCACATGAGTTATTGTATCGCCTACTTTAACATCAGTAGGTTCTTTAATTCCAGAGATAATATATCCAACATCACCTGAAGATATATATTCACGAGCCACTTGTTTTAATTTAAAAATGCCAACTTCTTCAGCTAAATATTCTTTGCCTGTTGCTACAAACTTAACTTTATCTCCTTTTTTAATAATACCATTAAAAATTCTAAAATAAGCTATAACGCCTCTATAAGAATTATATACAGAATCAAATATTAAAGCTTGCAAAGGTTTATTTGTATATCCTGTTGGTGGCGGTATAATACCAACAATTGCTTCTAAAATCAAGTTCACTCCAAGTCCTGTTTTCCCACTTGCATAGATAATATCCTGAGCTCTACAGCCGATTAAATCTATAATTTGTTCTGATATTTCATCTGGCATTGCACCGGGTAAATCCATTTTGTTTAATACGGGAATTATAGTCAGATTATTATCTAAAGCAAGATATAGATTGGAAATTGTTTGAGCTTCAATACCTTGTGTGGCATCAACAACCAATAACGCACCTTCGCAGCCGGCTATTGCACGGGAAACTTCATAAGAAAAATCTACATGCCCCGGTGTATCTATTAAATTTAGTTTATAAATCTCTCCCTGTTTTTCATAGTTCATTTGAATAGCATGACTTTTTATTGTAATGCCTCTCTCCCTCTCAAGTTCCATATCATCAAGCAGTTGTTCGTGTGATTCTCTTGAAGAAACAGTGTTTGTAAATTCCAGTAACCTATCTGCCAGAGTACTCTTGCCATGGTCTATATGAGCTATTATACAAAAATTTCTTATGTTTTTCATTATTGCAAAAATACAATTTTAAGCAAACAAAAATTTAGTTTTTGTAAAATAATAATTAATTTAATATTTTTTTATAAAAAAATATTAAATTTGTATTCTATATTATTTTTGTCATTTTTAATAGTATTAAATTTGTATTTATAAAAAAAATACTAAATTTGTGTGTTTATTATTTTTAATAGTATTAAATTTTTTTTATAAAAAAGTATTTTTGTTTAATAAAAATCATTATAATTATGCAGTATATTTCAAAAATCTTTAAATTATCAGTTATATTATGTTTTTCTATTATTAATGTCTCTTCTTTCGGACAAAAAATAGATGTTGATTTTAATCAGATAAACCCAGATGCAAGATTATATGAATGTTTTGATAAAACTTATATTCAGCAACTTCAAAAAGATAATCCTGAATTAATTTTATATTATAATTTTTATCTTGACAACTCATATTTTGTAGGAAAAGAAGTCCCGGAAAAACCTATTAATGGTAAAGATATTCATACTGTTACATTAAAAAATGAAACATCATCAGATAAAATTCAGTATTTTGATGAAGATTTATCCAAATTTAATCCAAAGACATTCAATGTATTAAAATATAATTTTAAAACTGACTATAATAAATATACAAACTATATTTTAGGTAATACAGGAAAGATATTAATTTTTTATCCTAAAAAGAGGTTTATAAAAAAATATAATGACTATAAAAAAAGTTTAACGAATAATCTATAATTTTTAAAAATTTATAATTATGTTAAAAAAAATTTTTACTATTATTTTGGCAGTTCTTTCAAATGTTGTTTTTGCACAAACATATTTAATCAGTACAGGAGGAACAGTAAATACATGTGACGGAGATTTTTATGATAGTGGCGGAGATGGTGGTTCATATTCTAATAATGAAGATTTTACAATGACCTTTTGCTCTAATAATGCTGTTAATACTCATATTAAAGTTTATTTCTGGGATTTTGATATTGACCCTTCTGATACATTATATATATATGATGGTGCTAATACCGGAGCACCACTTATAGGAGCATATAATGATGCCAATTCTCTTTTTCTTTATATGATTAAAGCAACATTAACAAATCCATCAGGATGTTTAACATTCAAATTCAAATCTGACGGAGCTACAAACTCAGCAGGATGGAAGGCAGAAATATCATGTATTCCTCTTTGTCAACAAGTTATTTCTACTATGTCTTCAAGCACAAACCCTCCAGCTGTTTATGATACAAACGATAGCTGCTATTATATTGATATTTGTTTTGGTAATTCAATTTCTTTTGTGGGTTCAGGTAGCTATCCTGAAAATGATATGGTATATCATCAGGATGATGGCACATCAACATTTGACTGGAACTTTGGTGACGGAACTTTTGGCACAGGACAAAATGTAGAGCATCTTTATGATTTGGTTAGAGGATATGATGTTACTTTAACAGTAACTGATGTAAATGGGTGTGTCAGTACTAATTTTATAGCATTAAGAGTTAGAATTTCGGAAAATCCTTTTGGAGATATAAATCCTTTGCCTGATATATGTTCAGGAACCAATCTGGATATAAATGTTGGATATGACCCCAACTCTTCTATTGTAGTAGATCCTGTTGGCTCTCACCAGTCAGCCAGTCAGGGATTTGACAGCACTATGTTTGTGCCTGACGGACCTAACTGTCCTGAGCAATGTTATAATACTGATGTTGAATTTAATGCTTTTGCTCCGGGACAAACAATTACCAGTATTGATGATATTTTATCTATATGTGTTAATATGGAACATTCTTTTATTGGAGATTTGGAATTTACAATAATTTGTCCTAATGGGCAGAGTGTTGTGTTAAAAGAATATATTTCTTCAGGTCGTGGTTATCTCGGGGAACCTTATGGCGGAGATAGCCATGGCACTTATGATGATGGTTGTGATCCTGCTGATAATCCGTCTGGCACTGGCTGGAACTATTGCTGGTCAGAGATATATCCTACAATCGGGACTATAAATGACCATTCATCTGAACATACATTAGTTGCAACTGATACAGTAAATAATACCGGTTATTATGACCCAAATGCAGGTTTTTCAGGTCTGATAGGATGCCCTTTAAATGGTGTATGGACAATTGAAATTTGTGACTACTGGTCCATAGATAATGGCTATATTTTTTCATGGGATTTAAACTTAGACCCTAATCTTTTGCCAACGGGCTGGGGCTATGATGTGCCTATTGACCAGATTGACTGGGACGGACCTTTTATAACTGACCAGCAGGACTCAATAATCACTGTTTCGCCTGATTATGGAGGAACATTTGCTTATACGGTAAATCTTACAGATGCTTTTGGATGTAGTTATGATACAACAATTTATTTGAATGTATTACAAACTCCTGATGTTAATTTAGGTACTGATACTGTAATATGTGGAGGAGATATTATCACATTAGATGCCGGGGCTGGTTATGATACATATTACTGGTCAACAGGTTCTTCAAATCAATCTATTCCTGTTAACACTTCAGGGATATATTCCGTTACTGCTACCAACACTAATGGTATTATAAGCTGTATAGATTCTGATTCAAAGACCATTTCAATAATTCCAATGCCTTTACTTGATTTAGGACCTGATATTTGTAGCCCAATACCATATACTCTTGATGCAGGAAATCCGGGATTTAACTATTTATGGAGTACTGGTGCAACAACCCAAACTATTGATGTAACATTAACAGGTAATTATTCTGTTTTGGTTACTGATGTTATTGGCTCGCCATGTTATGAGAGAGATACTGTATATATTCGTATCTTACCTGAACCTGTTATTAATTTAGGAGATACTGCAACTATTTGTGATTATCTGCCTTATGCGTTAAATGCAACAACAGAACTGGATCCTTTTTATGTTAATAATTATGATTATTACTGGATACATACTTTAAACGGGCAGGTTTGTGCACCAAGCGGACAGACATCTAAAACTATTGCATTAGATAATTTAGAAGTAGGGACACATCAAATAACTGTATATGTTATTGGTTGCGATACTGTATTTGATACTTTTTCTTTAAATGTAAAAATATGTCCTTTGACTATACCTAATGTTTTCACTCCAAACGGAGATGGTGTAAATGATTTTTTCTATATTGATGGTTTGGAATTTTATCCAAATAGCACTTTGATTATATATAACCGATGGGGTGAAAAGGTACTTGAAGATACAAACTATCAAAATAACTGGGATGGAGATAAAAATTCAGATGGCGTTTATTACTGGATACTAAAACTTGTAGATAGAAGAGGGACAGAAGAGCATGGTACAATTACTATTGTTGGTAAGCAATAATTATTGCTATAGATAAAACAATGCGAAACCTATTTTGATATTATATCTACGATTTTGGGATTATAAAACGAATATAATAATAAATAAATCTTAAAATATTTCAACTTGAATAATTCACAAATTCATCCAAAAAGTTTGTAAATTACACATATTCAACAGATTAACAAAGTTATGATCAAAAAATAATTTTTCTTATATTTTTTAATTTTGTTTTAATTAGAAAATCCCGAAAGGGATTTAATTTTCACCCCGTTAGATAATTAATAAATTAATGAAAAAAAAATGTTTTAAACTAAATATCTAACGGGGTAAATAACCATAGATACAATCTATGGTTAATAATAGATAATTAATAAACAATCCTGAAAGGATTGAACCCCTTCGGGGTTCAATATAGATAATATTTTTTACCACGCATTTTATACGTGGTTATTCATATTTTTCCCTTTCAGGGAAATTTAATCATTAAAAAGTATAAACTATTTCTTATCTTTTTCGAAAGATGCCTTTATTTCTGATAAACCTTAAATTTTAGCCATTTCAACAATTTCATCATCAACAAGTATTCTTCCGCAGTATTCGCATACAATAATTTTTTTATGTGTTTTAATATCTAATTGCCGTTGAGGTGGAATCCTGTTAAAACAACCTCCACAAGCATCCCTTTCTATTTTTACAACAGCTAATCCGTTTCTTGCCTTTTTTATTATCCTTTTGTATGCTGTAAGTAATCTCTCTTCTATAAATTTTTGTTGTTTATCTGATTGTTTTACCAATTTTTTTTCTTCTTTTTCTGTTTCAGAAATAATATTTTTCAGATCACTTTTTTTTATTTTAAGATCATTTTTACGTTCTTTAAATTTTAGATTAGAATTTTCAATATCTTGTTTTTTTGATTTAAGTTCAAACTGATACTCTTTTATTTTTTTTTCACATAATTGTATTTCTAATCCCTGATATTCTATTTCTTTTGATAATGAATCATACTCACGATTATTTCTAACATTATCTCTTTGTTTTTCATATTTATTAATTAATAACTGATAATCTTTGATTTTATTTAAGTTATTATTGATATCATTATTTAAGGACTCTGCCTCTTCTTTATAATTAGAAATCCTTGTTTCCAAACCAGCAATTTCATCTTCAAGGTCTTGAACTTCAAGAGGTAATTCTCCTCTAACAGTATAAATTTTAGCAATTTCAGAATCTATCTGCTGCAAAGCATATAATGCTGCAAGTTTTTTCTCTGTTGAAATTTGTATCTTATCTCGTGGAATAATTACCTTTTTTATAATTTTTTTTACTTCTTCTTTTATAAGCTTTGGTTTGCTTTCAATTTTTTTTACTATTTTTTTGGCTATTTTTGTTTTAACTGCCTTTTTTACAGATTTCTTTGCTTTGGCTTTTATAATTTTTGATTTACCTTCAACTTTTTTTATTGTTTTTTTAGCAATTTTTGTCTTAGTTGTTTTTTTTACAGATTTCTTTACTTTGGCTTTTATAATTTTTGATTTACCTTCAACTTTTTTTATTGTTTTTTTAGCAATTTTTGTCTTAATTGCTTTTTTTACAGGTTTCTTTGCTTTGGCTTTTATAACTTTTGATTTACCTTTAACTTCTTTTACTTCCTTTTTAGATAGATTATTTTTTTTTACAGATTTTGATTTATCTTTGGTATTAGCTGCTTTTTTAGCCATTTTATTATAATTTTTAATGATTTTTTATATATAATTAACTGGATTTGTATTTATTTCAGAAATAAAAATTGCAAAGTTAGGAAATTTTTTATTAATAATTGAATATAATAATTCTTTTGCAAATTGTTCACTTTCATAATGTCCAATATCAGCAATAATAATTTTATTATTTGCATCAAAAAATTGGTGATACTTAATATCAGCAGTAATAAAAATATCAGCATTTACTTCAATTGCTTTTTGAATTAAAAAGCTACCTGTGCCACCACAAATTGCTATTTTTTTTACTTTTTTACCAGGCAATTTCGTATATCTGATACATTTTGCATTTATGACTTTTTTTAATCTTAAAAGAAAATCCATTTCATTTTCTTCTTTTTCCAAATATCCAACAATCCCCGCTCCTATCTTATCAAATTTATTAATTAAAGGATAAATATCGTAAGCTACTTCTTCGTAAGGATGAACTTTAAAAAGAGTTCTTAATATTTTATCCTCTAAATAATAAGGATAAATAGTTTCAATTTTAACTTCATCTTCATTATGTAATTCGCCAATATTTCCTGCATAAGGATTGGCATTTTCTAAAGCCCTGAATGAGCCAATTCCATTAGTGTTAAAGCTGCAACAATCATAATTGCCAATATGTCCTGCACCTGCTTTAAATAAAGAACTTCTAACCTCGTCTGCTTTATCTTTGGGACAAAAAGTTACTAACTTTCTTAATAAATCTGCTTTTGGAAGTAAAGTTTTTGTATCTTTTAAAAATAATTTTTTAGATAATGTCCCACTAACGCCATCAATTACATTATCCAAATTAGTATGTGCCGCATATATAGATATATCATTTTTTATTGCTTTTATAAGAATTTTTTCAACAGCATTTTTTCCATTTATCTTTTTCAAACTATTAAAAATCAGCGGATGGTGCGAAATAATAATATCGCATTTCTTATTAATAGCTTCTTCTATGATATCTTCTGTAACATCAATACATATCAAAGCTTTATTAACATCAGAATTATAGTTGCCTAAAATTAATCCTGAATTATCATAAGATTCCTGAATCTTATCAGGAGCAAAATCTTCAATACAGTTAATTATTCCCTTTATCTTCATTAAAGATATATTAATTATTTTTTTTATAATTTATATATTTAATTTTTATAAATTTGCAAATTTAATATTATATTTAAAATTATTAATATTAATCTTTATAATAAATCGAATAATGAAACAATATAAAAAAATAAATAATTCTTTAGGATGGTTAATATTTGCAATTGCATCTGTAGTATATATAATAACATCTGAACCTACAGCAAGTTTTTGGGATTGTGGTGAATATATTGCTACAGCATATAAAATGCAGGTAGGTCATCCTCCCGGAGCACCTTTATTTCAAATAATAGGCAGATTTTTTTCCTTGTTTGCTCTTGGCAATACAAGTATGGTTGCACGCATGATAAATACTATGTCTGCTCTTTCTAGTGGTTTTACAATCTTGTTTTTATTTTGGTCAATAACAATGCTTGCCAAAAAACTTGTTGTAAAAACAAAAGATGATATAACAAAAGGAGAAATGCTTGCAATATTTGGAAGTGGAATTGTGGGTGCATTGGCTTATACTTTTTCTGATTCTTTCTGGTTCTCTGCTGTTGAAGGCGAAGTTTATGCCATGGCTTCTCTGTTTACTGCTGTTGTTTTTTGGGCAATACTAAAATGGGAAACTTTAGCGGACCAAAAACATTCACTTAGATGGATAATACTGATTTCTTATCTTATTGGCTTGTCTATTGGTGTGCATCTGTTAAGTCTTCTTGCTATTCCGTCTATTGTATTTGTAGTTTATTTCAGAAAGTATAAAACATCAAAAAAAGGAATTATTATTACAGCAATTCTTTCATTTATAATTCTTGGCTTTGTGCAATCTGGTATAATACCGTGGGTTATTGCTCTTGCAGGAAAATTTGAATTATTTTTTGTTAATACTATCAGATTACCGTTCAATTCAGGCACAATAATTTATTTTATACTTATAATTGTCCTTATAATTTTAGGATTAAAATATACACAAAAACATAAAAAAGTTATTCTTAATACCATAATACTTTGTTTTACTTTTATGTTAATAGGTTATTCAACATTTTTTATTCTTGTTATTCGTTCAAATGCTAATCCACCAATAAATGAAAACAGTCCTAAAAATGCAATAAGTTTATTATCTTATCTAAACAGGGAACAATATGGTGATTGGCCTAAATTCTACGGACAATATTATAATGCTCCTTTAGACAAAAACAAACCCTATAAAGACGGAAACCCTGTTTATACAAAAGATATGGAAAAAGGAATATATATTATAATAGATTCCAAAAAATCCAGCATACCAAATTATGACAAAAATTTTTGTACTTTATTTCCAAGAATGTGGAGTCCTCAAAGTAATCATATAAAAGGATATAAAAGCTGGGGCAAAGTAGAAGGAACTCCTATAACTATAACAGGACAAGGTGGAAGGATAAAGACCATATATAAACCTAAATTTTCGGAAAATTTAAGATTCTTTTTTAGCTATCAATTAGGATTTATGTATTTCCGCTATTTTATGTGGAACTTTGCAGGAAGACAAAACGATATTCAGGGATATGGTGGCGTTCTAAACGGAAACTGGATTAGCGGTATTAAATGGCTTGACGAGATGAGATTAGGACCTCAGCATGATTTGCCTGATAGTATGACAGAAAACAGAGCAAGAAATAAACTTTTCTTATTACCATTTATACTTGGAATAATTGGGTTTTTATACCAACTAAATCGTGGACATAAAGATTTTATAGTTGTCTTACTATTTTTCTTATTTACAGGTTTAGCTATAAATGTATATTTAAACATTGTTCCGTATCAGCCCCGTGAACGCGACTATGCGTATGCCGGATCATTCTATGTATATGCTATATGGATAGGATTAGGCGTTTTGGCTTTATATGATGTCTTTAAAAAAGCTGTTAAGCCGGCATTCTCTGCTATCATTGCCACATTACTATGTTTAGTGCTGGTTCCTTATGTAATGGCAAAAGAAGAATGGGATGACCATGACCGTTCAGGCAGATATACCTGCCGTGATTTTGCTGCAAATTATCTGAACTCCTGTGCTCCTAATGCTATATTATTTACCAATGGCGATAATGATACTTTTCCTCTATGGTATGACCAGGAAGTTGAAGGCATCCGTACTGATGTAAGAGTTGTTAACCTAAGCTTGCTCAATACTGACTGGTATATAGATCAAATGAAACGAAAAGCTTATGATTCGGAATCTGTACCTTTCTCTATGACAAAAAAACAATACAGACAAGGAACCCGTGATGTTGTTTATATTCAGGAAAATCCAAATGTAAAAGGATATATAAATCTTAGAGAGCTTATAAATTTTGTAGCAAGTGATGACGCTGCTACAAAGCTTGCAACATATAGCGGAAAAGATATTAATTATTTTCCGACAAAAAAATTTCGTATCCCTGTTGACTCTGCTACTGTTGTTAAAAATGGCACAGTATCAAAAAAAGAAGTTAATGATATTGCCCCTGCTATTGAATGGAAATTTAAAAGAAATTATGTACAAAAAAATCATTTAATGGTTCTTGACCTGCTTGCAACAAACAATTGGAAGAGACCTGTATATTTTGCAATTACCACAGGAGGTGACAGTTATATCGGACTTGAGAATTATTTTCAACTTCAGGGATTAGCTTATCGCTTAGTTCCTGTTAAAACAAAAAGTATAGACGGACAAACAGGCAGCATAAACACAAAAGTAATGTATGATAATCTGATGAACAAGTTTAAATGGGGCAATATACAAAACCCACATATATATCTCAATCAGGATAATATGAGAATGATAATGAACTTTAGAAACAATTTTGCCCGTTTGGCAAATAATCTTATTATACAAGGTAAAAAAGATTCTGCTATTGCTGTCTGTGACAGATGTATAAAAGTAATGCCTGAAAAAACTATACCTTATGATTATTTTATATTACCTATTGCTGAGACATACTATAAAGCAGGTAAAATAGATAAAGCTAATAAAATAACCGAAAAACTTATTTACAGATATGAGCAGGAACTAAGATATTACTCTTTGTTTGAAAATGAAGATGTAGAAAAAGTTAAAAATGAAGCACAACGAGCTTTGTCCGTAATATATAGAATAAACAGAGTTACTACAAAATATAAACAAGAGATATTGATAAACAAGTCAGATGAAATTCTTAAAAAATATTATCCTGATAAATAACTTTTTTCAGTATTATCTAAAATTAACAAGTATTAAAAATAATTATATACTGTAAATGGGCATTGAATAGTCATTTATCCCTTTGAGATGTCATTTATTGTCATTATTTGTTATTAAATTCTATTAGAAAAAACTCATTGATAATAAAGCCAAATAACATAATTGTAATCTACATCAGGTAATAACTATTGATAGTATAATACAGATTAAAAAAATAAGTCATTTTTTTACTGAAACATTAATTTTAAATGCATTTTGTTAATTCTCCATATATAGTTAAAAAAATATTAAACCAAAATCTGATATGGGAGATACATAGTAAAGAAAAAAACATATATATTACCTTTGATGATGGTCCTAATCCTGAAACCAGTATATGGATATTAAAAACATTAGATAGTTTTGATGCCAAAGCAAGTTTTTTTTGTGTTGGTGATAATATAAAAAAGAATCCTGATATATTAGAAAAAATTTTAAAGGCAAAACATACTATAGGAAACCACACATTTAACCATATTAATGGTTGGAAAACAAAAACAGATGATTATATAAAAAATGTTTTAAAATGTGATAAATATATCGAAACATCTCTGTTCCGTCCACCTTATGGCAAAATAAGACCTTTACAAATAAATAGATTAAAAGAAAAATATAAAATCGTTTTATGGTCAGTATTAAGTTATGACTTTGACAAAAATGTTACTAAACAAGAATGTCTTAATAACGCTATTATTAACACAAAAAAAGGTTCAATTGTAGTTTTTCATGATAATATAAAATCTAAAGATAACCTTTTTTATGCTCTTCCAGGATTTTTAGAATATTTTACTAAAAAAGGGTATAAATTTAAAGCTTTAACAAAAAAAGTTTTGTAATCCTCTTAATATGGGTAAACCAGAATTGAAAAGTAAAAAGTTGTAACTATTCAGGTATAGGGGAATAAGGTATAGGGTATAAGGAAATAAGGAAATAAAGAATATTGTATGAAAAAGTCAAAAGAATATATCATTGAAAAAAAAGAAGCTTCTAAAAAGGAAGATATCTTTATGAAATATAATTCCCAAAAAGATTTCACAACACTTGAAGCATGGAAAAAAGCAAGGTTATTGAAATTGTTCTTCTATAAAGAAGTTATTCCGCATCTTTGATAGAAGATGCTAAGGTAACTCTCAATGATTATATTAAATTTGTTAAATCTCAAAAATAGATATGG
>Ga0075124_10000990_pt1 | contig 13306 bp, 12 predicted proteins | sample AntAceMetag02UKS_FD_69809 | JGI IMG/M metagenome (GOLD analysis project Ga0075124, IMG submission 69809) | Saline lake microbial communities from Ace Lake, Antarctica - Antarctic Ace Lake Metagenome 02UKS | ecosystem: Environmental > Aquatic > Non-marine Saline and Alkaline > Saline | place... | reverse complement strand
AACTCATAAGGCGCAATATCGAAAATCGCCAAATGGGAATAATCAGCCATATTTATCTCTGCCGGTTTTACCACATCAAACGCAATACTTGTTGCACATCCGCTAAAAATCATCAGCATTGTGAGTACCGCAACTGCAGAAAGTAACTGTTTCTTCATTTCCTACCTCATTTCTATTTATTCTTCATTCTAATTCAGAAACCATGTTTAACCTGAACGGTTACGAAAAATGTAAAAGTTACTATACAGTATTTAGAATTTTTTCCGAGTTATACAGCCGCGAAGTGCTGTAGACTAACACTCCTATGAGCACCGTATCTGAGGCTATCAGCATTAGCAGCTGCAGGAATGTACTGTCATTAATAATTGCTCCTTTTAATAAAAATACTGTATTCAGAAAAGGTACCAAAAAGAGTAACTGATTAGACGAAGGATCCATATTCATAGTAAAAACACCAAGAATTACAACCACAAAGTAGATCGGCAATATGTAGGTTGTAGCCTCTTTTACACTCTTTGCCATGCTTCCAAGAAATATTATAATCGAAGCGGCAATAGCACTCGTCATAATCAGTGTTATCAAAAGCACAATCATCGTCATGAATGAAAAACCAGAAAACGTTACACTTTGCCCAAACATACCGCCTGTTAATTTGACAGCCAGTAAAAATCCCAGGAAAGTCATACAGCTCGAGGCAATACCAACGGTTACCGCATAGAGAATTTTTCCTATCGCTATTGAGGAACGGGATACCTGATTTACCAGAATAACGGCCAGACTTCCCCGCTCTTTCTCTCCCGCGGTAGCATCTATGCCAACTGACATAGCGCCCACAAACACATAGATTAAAATGAGATATGGTACCATTATAAGTAGAAATCTAGCTCCCTGAGCCTCTTCCGGTGCAGTATCCACTTGTGATATTGAGATCGTATAGAGAGATTTCAGGTCAATTCCATAATCATCAAGATATGTATCTGCAAGATACGCTGAATAATCTGAAAGAGCATTGCCAATTCTTGAGGAGGCAAAAGATGACTTCTGTGAAGTTGAATTAAAATAGATAAGTGTTTGAGCTCTATCACCTGGTGAATATCCTGAAGGAAACTCTACTACAAGTTCATCTTCAGAATATTCACTTACCAAATTAAAATTCAGATGTTCAGAAAGTATTTCAAGAAATACAGGATCATCATTATTAACTATATTAATAGTATATATTGTATCCTCTGCTGAAGAACGCTGCCGATTCTCCATATAATCCATCCCCACAAAGAGCAGCGGAATAAGAAGAAAAGGAACCAGCAGGGTCGCCACCAGTGTTCGTTTATCTTTTAAAATATTTTTCAGCTCTTTTCTCAGGATAATAAAAGCATCTTTTATCATATTACCAGCCCCCTATCCTTTGCTAAAGTGAAGAAGACATCTTCCAGTGAAGATGAGTTATACGTTGCGAGAATCTCTTCCTGTGTACCGTTAATAATAAGCTCCCCCTCCAGTATAATACCAATTTTCGTACACAGTTTTTCTGCTTCAGAAAGCACATGAGTTGACAGCAGGACTGTTTTCCCCTGTTTACTGGCATCATGTAAAAAATCTACCACAACTTTAACCGCAAGAACATCCAAATTACTTGTTGGTTCATCAAATATAATGATATCAGGATCATGTACAATACTTACTGCAATAGATGTCTTCTGCTTCATTCCTGCTGAGAGCTTCTCTATAGGTCTGTCCAGAAAATCTTTCATGTCCAAATACTCAGAGAGTTTTTCTATTCTCTTTTTAGAAATCGCTTTCGGTATATGATTCAGATCGGAAAAGAACTTCAGCATTTCCCGTGGAGAGAGGTTTCCGGATAGTTTCATATCACCTGTAAGGAGGCCGACTTTGTCCCTCACCTTACGGCCTTCTATTGCCGCATTCAGGCCATCTACCCACACCTCTCCGCTGTCGGCCTTCAGAAGAGTTGATATTATCCTCAGGGTAGTAGTTTTGCCGGCACCATTCGGTCCGAGTAATCCATATATCTCACCCGGCTCAGCAGTAAAGGAGATATCTTTCAGAACATGCTTACGTCCTTTTCTTGTTTTGAATGATTTATTCACGTTTCGTAATTCAACCATAGTTTCTAAACCTACCTTTTCGCATAGTAAGGGGTATACTTTTCTGCAATTTGAAAAGCTTCAACCATACTGATCTCTGAAGCTGTACCTGTTCCAGCTATATCAAAAGCCGTACCGTGGTCAACTGAGGTTCTCAGAAACGGGAGCTCAAGAGTTACCGACACCGTTCTCTCAAAATCCAGAGTTTTGGCTGCAATGTGACCCTGATCATGATACAACGAGAGTACAGCGCTGTATCTACCAATTTTAGCCTGATGAAATACTGAATCTGCACCAATTGGTCCGGTAACAGAGTAACCCTCTGCAGCTGCCCGCTCAATTGCCGGTCTTACTGCAGTCTCCTCCTCATCACCAAACAACCCATGTTCACCACTATGAGGATTCAGTCCCGCTACAGCTAAAGGTTTTCCTGAAGTATCCCCTAAAATCTTCAGTGCTTTACTGCATTTATCAATATGCTCATAAACTGACTTCTCCGTAACCAGATCACAGGCTTTTCTGAGCGACACATGCCGGCTGAGAAAAAACACCCTCATTCCAAGGGTTTCAAACATGGTCAATGGATTGGCAACATTCGTGAGCCCGCCCAAAATTTCAGTATGGCCTATAAAAGGCACCCTCGCAGCCTGAAGTGACTCTTTATTTATCGGTCCGGTTACCACCGCTGAAGCATAGCCTTCATTAATAATATTTACAGCTGTTTCAATATATGTAAGAGCTGCTTTACCATAATTCGCACGCACTTCTCCATAACTGATAATAGTATCTTCAACAGCTGAACAGTTATAGATTACCGGATGCAAATCCCGATTTTTCTTTAGGAAAGTTTCCAGCTCACCAAAAGAGGAAACGACAGGAGAATCACAGGTTATTCCGCAAATTTCTGCAGCAGCCAAGAGTACCTTTGCATCGCAAATAAGTATGGGTTTAACTGTATGGGAATTCATCCCGTAAAAGGCTTTAACTGCTATCTCAGCACCTATTCCAGCAGGGTCACCGACGGTAACAGCTATAGTTGTAATTTTATTCATACATACCTCATTAAATTTTCAGTGTATTAGTTACATAATCCACAAAATTATGACATTAAAATGAATATTCGTCTATCCTAAAGAGAGTTTTGAAAAACTTCTTTTTTATAGCTATTGCAGATTTAACCTAAATTAATTATTATGTAGTTATGATAAAAATATGTTACGTATGTATATATGATTCACCCATTGGAACTCTCTACCTTTCAGTTGATGATACAGGAAGGGTACTCTGGTGTGATACCGAAACACCACCAAAATCCTGGGAGTGTATACCCGACTGGGAGGCCTGCAGCACTCTTGTTCGAGAACTGCAGGAGTACTTTTCCGGTACTCTTCAAAATTTCAGTATGCCGATACAATTCGAGGGCACTGAATTCGAGAAACGTGTATATGCTGCATTGTTGAGTATTCCCTATGGAAAAACTGTCTCCTATGCAGTAGTCGCAAAACTGGCTGGAAGTGCAAAAGCATCACGAGCTGCAGGAAGTGCCATCGGTAAAAATCATCTTTTGATTCTGATCCCCTGTCATAGGGTAGTCCCCAGTCATCACGGCCCTGTTATAAAAGAACATATCGGTAAATACCGTGCAGGTAGTGAGGCAAAACAGTATCTTCTTCATTTAGAAAGAGCAGTTTAGCAAAGTACTAGCTCCAGACAGCAGCCTCTTTAAGCTGCTTCTCTGCAGCTGCTTCCCATCCTCTGTTTGCAGCAGGACTGGCAGGACTGGGATGCAGTACCGAAACAATTTTCAATCTATTTTGCTGCTTTTCTGAAAATCGTGCGGTCACCAGAGAAAATTTCTTTTCAGCGTACTTACCCACCCCCACAAGAAATTCCGGTTCCAGCAGCTCTATAATAGTTTTCAGATGTACATCACACAAAGCATTTAAAGGTTCACGCTCTTCCTTCGTTAACTTATCCGGGGTGAGATTCTTCCCCGACTCTTCCATAAATACCAAGGGACAATAATTCATGACAAAATTGTCAGCAAAAAACTTCTTGGGTGTGTTGAATTTATGTACCATCAAACCCCAAAAACGTCTCCCGCTCACCTCACTTCTTTGACAAGCATATCCAGTTATCGGACGCTTCGGATGCTCATTAGGGGGTCTGTTAATAGGTGCATTGATTCTCAGCCAACCCGATACTGCCCCGATCTCCCCAAAGGGGATACCGTTTTGTGCCATCCCCCAGGGCCCCGGATTCATACCGAGAAATAGAACTTTTTTTCTGGAATTCCCATACCACTCTGCATACTGTTTGAAGGGCTCCCAGGCATATCTAAGCGGGTTGTACACCCATTTTCTCTCATCCCGGAAACGCAGCCGGGAAATTTCATCCCGTAATTCAAGAGCAGCAGAGAGTATTGATTCATATAATTCCATACTAATTAAGCCTGTTCTTTTCTCTTTTTTCTTTCAGCTCTAAACCAGAGATGTTTTGGCTGTGCAACAGATCGTCTTCTTGAAATTAGAAAAAAAGCAATTGTGACAAATACTAAATATCCCAGACTTACCAGAACCGCCAACCAGAACAAGGAAGGGTCGTCTTTGCTGACGCTGTACGCCGGGAGGTTGATTGACAATATTAAAGGTATTGCTAAAATAAATGTAATCCCTGTTGCATACATATAATCTGAAGCTACAGGAGTCTCAAACTCCGGGTCTATTACGCGTAAGAGCGCAAGACCTGTAGGCATTGTCCCGGTTGATGCCCCAAAAATAACTAAGGCCCGGTGAAACTGGTGGTCAACAAACATCCTTGAACATATCCAGGGTATGGTAAAAAAGGCCAAGGCTCCTGCCACTGAACAAAGAATAACAATTGGCAGCCAGTACTGAGCAACTACAATAATTGAAATAGAGGCAATCGAGGCAGTAACCATCAGATCAACAGATATACCTGATATTCTGTTCATAGTCCCGTTATCCACCACATAATGTATCTTCAGTTTCTTCAGAATCTCTTTAACCAACATTGCGGTCATTGCCGAGAATATAAAGTTAATTCCCCAGAGGTTAACAGCAAGCTCCTTCCCTAAATTACCGGCTAATCCCAATAGCAATGTGAGAAGTGTGAGCAGTCCGTAACTCAGGAGATAGGTGCCGAAAACAAATGCTCCGTTGAATGTCATTGAATCAATGGCCTCTGATTCTGTTGAAAGTTTTGAACCTTCAGGATTCTTGCTATTTCTTCCAAAAATTCCGCTTCTTACGCCCTTATTTCTGATTTTCTTAATCTCTTCTTCACTAACCCAGCCTTTACGCAAGCCCCAGTTGATCATTAACACACCGCCGAAACAGCCGAACAGAAAACCGATTGCTGCAAATGTCAGTCCGGTGGATCCCGCTCCTGCAAAACCTAACGCTTCCCAACCGCTGCCAATTGCATACGACTGTCCCGGCCCTAAAACGAAACCAAGCGGAAGTGAAAACCCGATTGCAGGAAACAGATCCGGCATAACCGTAGATATCAGCAGGAAGGTAATCAGCAGACCCAATACACACTGAATTGCATACTGTGAAAGGACACCCACTGACGTTGGGAAGATTCTTTTCCGCACCGATTGTGACGCTTTCTGTGTTTTTCTCAACGTCATTGCAATAAACGACAAATTCAGAAGGTGATACACGAGTTCACCGAGAAAATCGGTCTCAATTGCTAAAGCCGGTGCTATATAATTATAGAATATCAGCAGAATAAATCCGGCTGTCAGGGCGTTGGGTATAAGAAATTTCTGGAAGAATCTCACGCGAGACCTAATAAAAGTTGCCATAAGTAAAGAACATGAAAGTATGCCCAGATGAATAATATACGTCCAGTTAAAACTCATTTTACCCCCCTCAAGGTATTATACTAATTTCCTGTTACTTCAGTTTTCGAAAACAGCACCCCCTGGATGCGGTCAATCATAGATAAATATTTATACGCTGAACTTCTTGGCGGCGGAAACTTAAGCCGATACAAGGTGTTTTCATAATAAAATTCAAATATCCGCTGGAACGCGACATTTACAGATTCAAGCTTATCATAGCCGAATTTATAGTTTTTTTCACCCTGAATTACCGTTAAACCCTCTATATCCAGAATTACTTCAGCATCCCCAAAATAGGTAAGCGGCTTTTCCCTGTATCCACTGCCAAACAACGCAGTATCACCGGTAAATATTGGTTTTCCATCAGCCCAGTACCCTGATTGAATTCTTTTGTCTATCTCATGCAACTGCCATTGATTCCAGTCAGCAATAGTAGAGAAATCAAATTCTTCGTTCTCTGAACTGAAAAACCCATACTCGTCCATATGAACTTCAAGTTTGCAATGAGTACAGGTTAAATTGTGCTTATCTGATACCAAAGTTACAACACTTCCACAGGAGGGACAAATATAGAGTACATGTTCCAGATGCTCTGCCCTTCTTCTTCCTTTAAACTTGATTTTATGAGTCTTCTGAAATTCATGTGCATCAAAATTCAATGCTTCAGTCAGCATCGCATAAATATCATCTACACTTTTCCCGGCATAGCTTTCGGGCATTATCGGATCTTTAAAAGAGAGAACCAGTTTCCCGGGTCTACGTTTATTCGACCATCTCGGCAGAGTTTGATATCCTCCCTCCAATATACAGACAACAACTGGAACCTTAAGCATACGAATCAATTTAGCGGTTGAGTAGAAAAGTGGAAGAGTAATGCCATCCCAGGTTCTTTGCCCCTCAGGAAACAATCCAACTATGCCCTTATTTTTCCTGATTGCATAGGTTATCTGTTTAATAGTGTTGTAATCAGAACGTGATTTGGATTTTGCTATTGAACCAACAAATCTTTTTAACATGTATCCAAGCAGAGGATTTCTGAAAAGGGTATCCCCAGCAACCCACTGTATTGGTTTATCATACATAACTGATATTAGTATTGGATCGAATGTATTCACATGATTTGAAAGGATGATATAGGGAGGTTCCAACTGGGCGGTCGCCTCACTTTTGGAAACGGTCATTTTATAGAGTAATCTGAGCACTCTACCGTAGGTTTGTCGCGCAAGAGTAAAAAAACCGTTGATAACCCTTGGATCCGAATTCCCTGATTTTTTATCTGCCATAGCTTCTCATCCCAATACATTCTTTATTATTTTATATTCCCTACAATCATAGCGTAAAATGTCAAAATTAACAACAATTGTTCGTTTTTTGTTACAGCAAGGTAGAATCCTCGAAATTTTTCTCGAAAGCCCCAAGTCCAACAGACTCCTGGTAGCATCAAATTTATCTTTCTGCTACTATGCCCTATGAATTTTAAGGGAATAATATTTGATAAAGACGGAACTCTTTTTGACTATTTCAGTGTATGGGGTCCGGTTATAACAGAATTTACCGAGAAAGCACTTTTGGATTTAGATCGGGATAATAAAGAGGAACTCCGTACAAAATTCCTCAAAATGCTTGGGGTAGGATCTGACTGCATGGATGCTAACGGTCTGGTTTTTATGTCTAATAAATTTTTCATGCTAAGCAGAATATTCATTTTCTGCCTTCGGCATAAACTTAACTTTAAAAAAATGGTTTCTGGTATTAAAACAGGATATTTTGACTCACACCATATTATTAAAGATGCTTTACTGCAAATTAACCCGGGCGATTCCATACATAAACTTTTTGAAAAGTTCAAAAACAGCGGCTATAAAATAGGTGTTGTTACCAGTGATAATAGACAAAGCACTAACGTATGTCTGGAACATCTGAAGATTGTAGAATATGTAGATTTCTTAAGCACTTTCGATGACGATCTTGCAAAAAAACCGAACCCGGAAGCGCTTAATGCATTTTGTCTGAAATATTCCCTAAATCCGGAGGAAGTGGTAGTTGTAGGAGATGCTCCGGTAGATATGAAGTTTGCAAAAAAAGGAAAAGCGGGATATTCAATTGCCGTAAAGACCGGTTCAAATGATGTAAAACGTCTATCCAGATCTGCTGATATCCTCTACCAGAATTTGGAGTGCCTGAATACTGATTCCCGCCTGTTCCCAAAAAATTTAAATTAGTTCTGCATATATCCTGCTGTGTTTATATAGCTCACCTAAAAAGTTGTAACATCGAAACCAAGGTAACGGGTAAGCGCTTCTTCAACCGAACCACGAACATCTCCCGAGGTTAGTGCTACATGGTGACGGTGCCCCTCATAACCTATGTGCTGAAGAACATCCTGCAGTTTTGGAATATCTGCAACACCAGATACTCCAAAATAGTTCTCAGGAATCATATCGTCAGTAAAAGCACCCTTTCCGAGATAGACCTTAATTCTGCCATTATCAGTAGTGATATTCCCATAAGTAAAATCTCCGGGAGCCATTCTCCCCTGATTACACCCAAATCCCTTACCATATCCTACTGATTTTGCAATAATAGCATGATCAGCTACTCTTCCTTTTGCAGCCATCATGCTCGCAGGAGCATTCCCGCAATGAAAAAGAATGCACTTATCTTCCTCATCTTCATAGTTATTATTCCAGTCAAGAACTGTTGCAGCCGTTTTAGAAGCGACGCCAAGAATCTGCATCATAACTGCACTTCCTGTATCCACTTCACACGCGACAGGCAAACCGGCATCTGAAAGGATACCGTTTACCACACACGGGGAAATACCCATCTGCTCTTGTATTTCTGTCCAGCATCGAATACTCATTGCATGAAGATTCATCTCGGCAGCAATTTGTCTAAGAACTACCGCCAAACGTACAAGATTATCAAAAGCCGTATCGGGAACTCCATTCCACCCGGCAGTTTTTTTAAGAATTTCTGCTTCTTTTGCATATGCTTCATTTGCTGTATCCACTGATTTCATACGGAAAAACACGTCAGAAAGATCTACTGTTTCCACACTGATTCCGTGCTTTTGAAGGGTCAGCTCATCGATTCGAACAGTTTTAAAGGGGGTTGTTCTTGCACCGATTGCACCGACATTCATCCCTCTCACTGCCCTAACTACACTGCATACGGCATCGAAGTGCCTGATATTCTCATGGAAAGCCTGACTTGAAGGAGTCACTACATGGGGTTTTCCTACCGTAAACTTCACACCATACTGCCAGAAAACATCCATCATTGAGAGTTTTCCGCAGAAAGAGTCCCGCCGTTCTGAGGATCCCATCATGGAAAGTTCATCGGGATATGCCTGAATAAATATCGGAACACCGGCATCTTTGAGTGCTTCAACTCCGCCTGTTTCATCACCGAAGTTCGGCAGGGAGAGTATTACTCCGTCAAAGTTTCCTCTATTTTCGTGTAGAAACTTCGCATATTTCCGCCCCTCCTCCGGAGTTTCGACAGCCCCGTGGTTAGTAGCACTAACATCCATACTTATGACCTCATGTCCCATATCCTTAAGAACTCTCGGCAGCTCTTCCTGTGCATCGCTTATCATCGAAGCAGGAAAAAGTCCCCTGTTTCCGTAGAGTAAAGCAAATCTTGATCTGATCATCGGTATTCCCTCGCATTCAAATATATATATTAAATTATTATGTTAATTAACGATAATATGTTTATACCATGCCAGTTGATAATTGTCATTACAATATTGTAATTTAGATAGAAGTCTTGTCTCCATAATATCCGCCATATAGGCCCACCATTTCTTCACAATTTCATTACTTCCGAGATCTCTGCCCGATATTTCTCAACTTCCCATGTTCTGATAAAATCAATCTGTTCATCACTCATATAGAGAAACCCGCCAAACGATTCTGTATATGCAGCAACCTGTACCGTATCAAGAAATAATACCAGCGCATTTTCATTATAGGTAAAAATCCCGGTATTCTGGACTGCAATTGTTTTAGGAGCACAATCATACAGATTTCGGTAGTTTTCAATGTGAGCATGTACTTCCTGTTTTGTATCACCGGAAAATACTGATTCTGGAATCCAAAGGGGTTTAAATCCACTATAAACTATATGATCAGGGGTGAAAGCCGAGCTGACCGGGATAAAACTATCCCAATCTCTCAATCTCAAGGCAAGTTCTCTGCTGCTGCAGGAATATATTTCATATGAAGCATTACCTGCCAAAGAAGAGAGCGTTTCAAGAGAGGAAAGAGATTCCTTAATTGCAATCCGACGTTCAGCATTGATTGAAAGATCTCCCTGTTCCGGTTTTCTCTTCAAATGCTGCTGTAATGTTTTCATCACTGAATCGTATATCTTATCAATAGAATCAAGAGTATTGGCGCCCACAAAAATCCCATGGTTCTGCAGAAGAATGAACTCGGGATCTGCCCCAAACTGATCTCTGTAATCCATCAGTTTGTCTCTAACAATTTTTGCAAGAATATAACCAGGATTAACCAGCGGAATCCACAATGCTCTTTTACCAAATATCTTATCAGCGTACTCCTTACCTTTTGCCGCACAGGTCAAACCATTCACCAGTGCAGGATGTAGATGTACTACATATTTTTGCGGCAGCAGAGCATGGAGTAGAGCCTCTACACTTGGTCTTAAAGACTCTCCTTCAAGCCTGGCATTTATCATATCAGCAAGAACAGCATCCTCTCGTTCATCCTGATCTGCAGGATACTCTTTTTCCCAGACTGCCTGCAGTTTCAGCTGATCCATCGCCACAAATCCATCTCTGTTGATTGATGCAAGTGTATGCCCCGAAGCTTTCACATAGAGTATGTTTTCGTCTTTAACAGAGGTATTTCCTCCTCCGGCTAGTACAAATTCCGGATTGGCGCCATAACGACGGGACAGTGATATAAGTTCAGTTAGTAAGTTCATTACTTCCTCTCCTTCAAAGAAATCTTCTCATATGCCAGTACTTCCGGTATCAATTTACTCTCAGGAACAACATCATTTTTTATACAATACATATCCCAGACAGCACCAAATGGCATGGATTTCAGTTGTTCTGAAAGACCCAGTCTTCCATAATAATTACCGCTTGTCTCATATTCAACAAGGGTATCGATTGGCTGAAGCATAGCAACCATAAGCCCTTTCAACGTGGATCTTGCTCCAGTAACCCAGGCTCCGATACGGTTAAGTGTCGCATCAAAGAAGTCCAGCCCAATATGGATCTTATCAAGTTTTCCGGATCGGACAAGCTCTTCACCAAGGAATCGAATATCATCATTCAATACCACGACATGATCACTATCCCAGCGCATCGGCCGGCTTACATGCAGCAGCAGTTCATCAGCAAACAGCATGACTGAGGATATTTTATCTGCAATCAATTCTGTGGGGTGGAAATGACCAAGATCAAAACAGACCATAACATTGTTTAAGGCAGCATAGAACATATAGAATTCATGGGATCCAACTACAAAAGCCTCGCTTCCAATACCAAATAATTTTGTTTCCACTGCATCTTTTACAAAATCAGGAGAATACTTTACAGAAAATATCTCATCAAGAGAGTTTTTCAACATGCGTCGATAACCTGCACGGTCAACCGGGTAGTCTTTAAATCCATCAGGAATCCAAATATTGTGTACAGCGGGAGACCCAAGAGCTTCTCCCATATACGCTGCAATTTCCCGGGAGCGTTTAGAATGTTCAATCCAAAAATTCCTGATATCCTCATCCTTGCTTGAGAGGGTAAATCCTGATTCAGCTAATGGGTGAGAAAAATAGGTTGCATTAAAATCCAGCCCGACTCCCTCCCCTTTTGCCCAATCAACCCATCCGGAGAAATGGGCAGGTTCAATCTTGTCTCTATCTACTTTACTACCGCCGAACTCTCCATAACTGGCATGAAGGTTCAGTCGATGTTTTCCCGGGAGAAGGGAGTAGACTTTCTCAATATCTGTGCGCAATTCCTGGACATTAGCTGCCTTACCAGGATAATTTCCGGTAACCTGTATGCCCCCGCCGGTCAATTCCGCATCAGGTGATTCAAATCCGCCAACATCATCTCCCTGCCAACAGTGCAATGAGAGTGGCACCTTCTTCAAATCATCCATCACTTTTTCTGTATCTATACCTAGTTCAGCATAGGCTTCACGTGCAAGCTGATACGATTTTTCATAAAAAGAGTCTTTCATATTTTTCCCCTCAGTGACTGGTCATTCTATTCAAGGCTAAAATAACCTGTTATTAAAACATTCAAATTTTGAATTATCTTACTTTATAACCATATTACTGATAAATCCTTGATTATCTTATCATTTTTTAGCATTATTCTTTCATGGCAAAGAATAATCTTCTCTCAAGAGACTTTTTTGATGACACCCTGCTAAAACTCAGAGTTATTGAACGTAATCCCCAGGTACCCTTCCCACTGCACTCTCACGATTTCTCGGAATTGGTAATTATTCTTTCGGGCATAGGTACACATTTTACCGAAGGTGCAGAGTACCGGGTCATGCCGGGAGATGTATTTGTGATAGAAAGCGGATTCAGTCATGGATTCAAAAATTTGGATAATTTACGGCTTTATAACATCATTTTTGCCCCGCAGATACTGAAACAGGTGTTTATTGATGTTCAGCAAATGCCCGGATACCATGCTGTATTCACTCTGGAACCACGATTACGGGAATCACATAACTTCGAGAGCCGCTTACGTATCAATACAGAGCAACTGCAATATTGTGAACAGCTTATATCCCGGCTGATTACAGAACTATCCTATACTGATTCTCAAACGAGCGAGAGAAGCGGAACCAACAAGTTGGTTCCATTTCCGAAAAGACAACCTTTGGTTGTCCAGAGGTCGCAAGGATCCATACCCCGCCCTTTGGGGCGGAATGGGGCCACTTGTGTGGCCCTAGATCCAGGGCTTGCCCTGGGGTATGATACCTTTCATTTCGGAAATGGAAGTCGGGCACTGGCCCTTGCCTATTTCATAGAGCTGATCGTCTATCTCTCCCGGATCTACACACAGGAGAATTTTGATGGATCTACTGAAATTATCAGGATGGCAGAGCTGTTTGCATTTCTTCAAACCCATCTTAACCGGTCTATTACTATTGATGAAATAGCAGCGCGCTCAAATATGTCACCCAGTACTCTGCACAGAGCGTTTCACAGAACTGTGCACTGTTCGCCCATTGAATATCATCTACAGCTGAGAATAGATCATGCATTAAATCTCTTGAAACATTCCCGGATGTCGATATCACAGATTTCAGAAGCTTCCGGGTTTTCC
>Ga0075124_10000988_pt1 | contig 13312 bp, 12 predicted proteins | sample AntAceMetag02UKS_FD_69809 | JGI IMG/M metagenome (GOLD analysis project Ga0075124, IMG submission 69809) | Saline lake microbial communities from Ace Lake, Antarctica - Antarctic Ace Lake Metagenome 02UKS | ecosystem: Environmental > Aquatic > Non-marine Saline and Alkaline > Saline | place... | reverse complement strand
TCGTGAAAACTGTCAATTCCCCTGCCTCGCTGATAAATTCGAGCTTAAGATAATCAGCGATCACAATATGCCCTTTTACATATGACATAACCCCCAATCCGAAAGCGACCAACGCAATTGTGCCTGCTGCCAAACCGTCCAAGCCGTCGGTAAGATTAACTGCATTTGAATAAAACGTGATAAAGAGTGCAACAAAGGGTATGAAAAATACACCAAGTGATATTGAAGTATCTTTGAGAAAGGGTATGTTTATATATGTAATCGAATTACTTGCCTGATAGCCGAAATACAGAGTAACTGCTATAAGAATTCCCAGAACAAGCTGTCCTGCGATCTTATATTTCTCGACCAAACCCTGCTCCACATGCCGAACATTTTTCAGATAATCATCCAGAAAACCAAGTCCGCCCAGCCATAAAGTAACAAGCAAAGCAATAAGCACATAGGGATTTGTCAGATTATTCCACAGCAAACTTGAGAGGATCAAGCCAAGTCCGATTATGATACCTCCCATCGTGGGAGTTCCTTTTTTTCCCTGATGTGTAGCCGGAAGTAGATCACTAATATTCTCTGTAACTTGATGCTTTTTCAAAGATTTGATGATCTTCGGACCAAAGAAAAAGCATAAAAGAAGAGCAGTCACAAATGCACCAATTGCCCGAAATGTGATGTATTGAAAAACATTAAAAACAATATGTACCTTTACGAGAGGATACAAAATATGATAAAACATTAATTTGCCAGCCTTTCTACGATTTGTTCTAACGCGATAACCCGCGATGCTTTGACCAGTATTACAGCATCTTGGGGAAACATCTTATCTGAAAAACGGAATAAAAAATCCTCTGCAGATGAGTAATGTGTGATAAATTTATAATATTTTGAATGATCTCCAATAGAGATCGCTCTCCTCACATCCATTTCCCGAACTAATAATCCAATATCTTCGTGGTATTTTTGACTATCCACTCCAAGCTCGAGCATATCGCCGAGGATCACTATCTTATTTTTATGAGGAAGAGCTTGCAAATATTCCAGTGCAGAGATCATAGAAACAGGATTTGCATTGTAGCAGTCAGCGATAATAGTCCACTTTTTCAATGTGTTCTCCCTTATCTCCATTCTCAAACCAACTTCAGGTGTGATCGCTAAACCATTCTGGATATGTTCGTGGGAAAGTTCAAATCTCTTACCTATGATAATTGCAGGAATGGCATTCAATACATTATGATACACATCATTGAAAATGTAATATTTTTCATTATTCACATAAAATGAATATTTATGATCTTCGTGCCTGATATCCCTCACAACAAGATCATTATCCTCGTCAAATCCGTAGGAATAATAATCCCTTTTCCCTTTAAAATCCTGCAGAAATGCAATATTCCCATTAAATATTTTGAATGTATCTTTTGCTGAAAACTTAAAAATATCATTCTTCTCTTTGAAAACTCCTTCAAGACTTTCTAAGAATTCCAAATGTGATTCGCCGATATTTGTAATGACTGCGACATCGGGTTCTACCATTTCTGTAAGGACTTGTATTTCTCCGAAATGATTTGTTCCAAGCTCAAGCACAGCAATTTCATGCTCGTCTTCAATATCAAAAATTGTAATGGGAAGTCCAATGATCGTGTTAAAATTTCCCTTGCTACGATGAACCCTGTAGTTTTGAGCTAATACATTTGCAACGAATTCTTTTGTGATTGTTTTCCCGACAGAGCCGGTAATCGCTATTTTAGGAATATCAAACCGGTTTAGATAAAATTTTCCCAATTTGTCCAAAGCATGTAACGTATCCTCGACAAATATGAGCTTCTGAGTATCAACCTGACCTTTCGGTTTATGATCCACCACTGCAAAGGATGCACCTTTTGAAAGTGCTTCCCGGACAAAGTCATGTCCGTCAACCTTTTCACCATGGATCGCAAAGAAGAGAATTTGCCTATCAGGATGCAATTCACACTCGCATGAATCATGTATAATACAGTCTATTTCTGCATTTTCAAGCGCGGTAGTAGTTGCGTTCATCGCTGTAATGATCTGTTCGATATTCAACTTTTTCATAGAAAACCTTAGACTTTGATTCTCATTTATTGCGTCAAGTTTGCATTCTGATAATTTTGTGTGAGTATCTGAAAACCTGCCTGAAGAATTATCGAAGACCCTTCAAGCATGATAATACCCGGCTTCGGGAATTGGTCAACCACGAGATCGCCGTCCCCAAAACTGGTGAAGTCAATATTGTGTTCGACTAACAGCAGGCAAGCATCTTTTACGGATTTACCAATACACTCAGGAACGAGCACATATTCCCTGTTTGCTTCATTTGCAATGTATAAAATATCATTATGAGGAAGAACAATCATTTGTTCAACGATTTTTCGGAAGGTCGGAACGGCAGAGATGCTTCCGTAGCGATGATCATAATCAGGTTCATCATATATAATAACCATAACAATTTGGGGATCTTCGACAGGGAAAAAGCCCACAAAACTCGTGATATAAGCACCCTTAAGATAGCCATGCCCTTCGGGATCGAGTTTTTCGGCAGTTCCGGTTTTGCCTGCTACGGAGATATAGCCGAGCTTGGTGCCAATCCCATGCCCTTCATCGACAACTGCTTTTAGATAGGTTTTCAGAGTGTCCAAAGCCCATTGATTTGAGACCTGCCTGACAACCGTTGTTTTCGGTTCAAAGAGCGTGTTTTGTTTTTCGTCCGCCAGCTGGCGGATGATCTTCGGCTGAAGCATTCGTCCGCCATTTGCGAATGCAGTAAAAGCATAAGCAAGTTGAAGTGCGGTCACAGTCAACTCCTGCCCAAAAGAGAGCGAATGCATAGAGTATTTTGACCACTTGCTCGGATGCCGAACTACACCAGCACTTTCACCATTCAAAATTATACCTGTTTTATGTCCAAATCCAAGTTCGGTTAGTGTTTTGTATAATTGATAGGGTTCGATATTGTCCACCACACGTGTTATTCCGCAATTGCTCGATCTCGTGAGCACCTGTTTGAAGGTTAAATATTGCAAAGGTTTCACATCGGAGATCGTTCTTCCGCCGATCTTTCTGGTTCTGCAATCGATCACGTCATTTGCATGATAGATATTATCTTCGATTGCAATGAGTGCAATGACAGGTTTTAATGTTGATCCCGGCTCGTATTGCCAGCTGATTGGATAAATTGGAAGAGTATGACTGGCTCGCACAGAACTATCAATATAATCCCGATTGATGCCTCTCATTGCTAATATCTCGCCATTTCGTGGAGAAATTATTACTCCAATCGCACCTTTCGCATTATATTCCTCGATTCCGTGGATCAGATTTTTTTCAAGAATTGCCTGAAGATGAGCATCAATTGTGAGGTAAACCGATTTACCTGCAATGGGATTCTGTAAGGGCATATCATCAAAATGATAATCATCACCGGTTCCGTACTGGATCACTTCAGACCAGCCATCCTGACCGGTCAGTTCATTATTACATACAAGTTCAACACCGCAAAGAGCAAGATCGTTATCGTATTCATAATATCCTATCCAGGGTCCGGCAAGATTTCCTTTTGGATATACTCTCTCGGATTTCTGCTTATAATCGAGCACTCCGTGAATACCCTGATCCGCAAGAGCTTTGAGAATCCTATCCTTTTGAGCCACATCTATCTGAGTGACAAGCTCGAAGCCATAGGGAAAGTCATTTTCAAACTTAGTGATCCTATCTTGCAATTCCTCATCGGTTTTGCCGGTATTCTTAGCGATAATATGAGTAATCTCATCATACACAATTCCCCTATCAACTACAGAAAGTGAGTCTTTCTTATCCCATTTAATGAGTTTTGTGCAGAATTCCAGCTTATATAATTTTTTATTCCCTGCCAGTACGATACCGTGTCTATCATAGATGAAGCCCCGTTCTGCCGGAATAATGTTCTTCTTATTTTTATAACGTTGGTAATTATTGTAAAATCCGTAAATGTCTAATAATTGTATGGAAAATAATCGGAATATAAAAACAAGAAAAATAAGAATGAAGATAACTTTTATTGAAGAAATTCTACCCTTATTTTCTTGCATGGATCTGAGTAAATTCTTTACTTATTCGCAGCAATTGCTTCCGGAGAAATAAAGTTCAATAAAGAATAATTAACCTGATCTGATGAAACCTGTTTCTGTTTCACGCTAATTATGCTTTTGGGCTCGGGAAAATCCATGTGAAGTGTGTTGCCGGCAATTTCTATAATACGTGTATCCAATGAGAGCTGGCTGATATCATTTTTCAGATCTGTAGTAATATCCTGATAATTCTGAATTTTTTGTTCTAATATAGATAGTTCCCTTTGCTGTTCAAGAAAAATAGAACGAAGCAAACTGGAAATCACAATAAAGCAAAAAAATGAAATAAAAATAATAAAAAGTAAGGATGGTTTTTTATTCATTAGCACCTCTCTGCGACTCTTAATTTTGCGCTTCTCGCACGTGAATTTTTTTCTATCTCTTCTTTGGAAGGTATGATAGGTTTTTTTGTAATGATCTTCAGTCTTACTTGTTTTTCACATACACAGCGGGGCAAATATGCAGGGCATATACATTCGAGATTTTCATATTTGAAAAACTGTTTTACGATCCGATCTTCTAGGGAGTGATAGGAAATGACTGCGATCCTTCCACCTGTTTTTAGCACCTCTACCGATGATTTAAGTCCCTTCTCAAGAGCATCAAGCTCTTTATTTACTTCTATTCGTAGCGCCTGGAAAACTCGTGATAATGTTTTGAATGCCTTATCTTTGGGAATTATACTCTCAATAATTTCTCTCAATTCTTTGGTCGTTTCGATCTTCTTTACTTTTCTCGCTTGCAAGATAGCATTGCTGATACGCTTCCAGAATCTGTCTTCGCTATAATCGTGTAGAACCTGTTCAAGCTGATCTTTCATATAAAAATTCACGATTTCAAAGGCAGTGAGTTTGCCATTGTTACGATTCATTCTCATATCGAGAACATCATCCTGAGTATAACTGAATCCGCGATTATCCTGGTTGATTTGATGGGATGAAAAGCCGAGATCAAAGAGGATCCCATCAATTTTATTTATCCTGTTAAGCGCCAGTGCAGATGAAAGATATGAGAAATTTTTGTTCACATAGATTATCCGATCCGAATATTTGGATAAGCGTTTCTGTGCGAAATCGATAGCATCTTTATCATGATCGAAAGCCATGACGTGAATGTCCTTTTCCTGTTCGAACATTGTCTCTGTGTGCCCCCCACCACCGCAAGTGGCGTCAACGTAGATCCCTCCTTTTTTTATTTGAAGGAATTCAATTGATCGGTCTTTAAGAACTGGAATATGGAAGATTTTCATTGCACATATTGGGGTGTTTGATTTGAATGCAGATTATAATTGAGATATTTCTCGAAATGTTTGAAATTATCTCCATCCCAAATCGAGAAGTAGCGATTTCCACAATGCAGCAGAATATGATCATTCACTTCTTCGATATCAATAATATCTTTGGGATGCATGAGGTGAGGAAGGGCTTCGACAGAAAGCAGAGATGAATACATTTTGAATTTTTGAAGCAGTTCTTTTTCTTCTTCGGAACCGTTTTTAAGTTGCTCAACATCAATATAGTGAGCAACATTCCCGTTGATCTCATAGGCAAAGAGACCAAATTCCATATCCGATGGCACATCATCAAAGTTGTCGATCTTATAAGGACCTTCCGGAAGCTTCACTCCTTTGATCTTCTTGAATTGCATGATCTGTCCGATGGATACTTTCATTGTTCCTCCTGCGGATTTAAAAAAGAAGTCCATTCTCTTGCAGTTTTTCATCATATTGCTGAGATATCTCATCTTCATATTGTTTAAAATTAACAGGATTCCAGATTGAAAAGAATTTCCCTTCGCCTAAAAAGACTATCGTATTTTCTATCTCAGCGATTTCCAATAAATTTTTTGGTAACAGGATACGTCCCGGTCCCTCTATTTTAAGCACTGCAGCGTAGAACCGGAACATTTTTAAAAGTTCTTTATCTTTGTCGGTACCATTCTCAAGTTCTTCTTCCAGTTTCTTCCAGGTATCCATTGGAAAGATGTAAATCGTTCTATTTTTCCCGCGAACTGCAACGACCAGCATCTTTGCAGAGGACGCAATAAGATTTCTGAAGGATTGAGGTATACTCACTCGCCTATTGGTCATCGAACCTTCGATCGATCCCATAAATTTGCCTGACACGGTACCTCCACAAATGCCAAGTTTTGAATTATTTTGAATAATTATGACATCTGATGCCAATATGGAATATTTTCTAAAAGGTTGTCAAATATTTCTTTATATTTATTTGGCATACCCCCAAAGTTTTTCATATTCATGACACTTAAAGGAAAACTTATTGAATATCATCCGTATAAATAGTAAAAGAAAGAAATAACCATAATAGTTAAAAGCACTGTCACACTGAGGTTCTCGAAGTGCGACAGACCCTTCGACTGGTCTTCATTTCATTACGCCCAATCCGCCAGCTGGCGGATCAGGGTTACAACAGTAAGGATAGATACAAATTAACAGTTTTTCTAAAAGTAATTTTCCGCGAAGAATTCTCCGAAAACACTTTATTCATGCACTATCCAGAGAATCTTCATCGAATTTTTGGGGGTATCCCTGTTTTATAAATTTATCGATTCCTGAGATTGTTTTATAAATTTCATTGACGAAAAAAATGAGAGTATCCTGAATCGTATGAAAATAAAATCAATGGAGAAATGAGGATGCTTAGTTTTGCAGAAGAATTAATTTTACTTGCCCTTGATGATAAGAAGGGTTACTTTCTTCCAATGTCGCTTATGTCCTTTGAGAGCGCACTTGCAGGAGCTATTTTGATGGAACTGGCTTTAAAAAACAAGATAGATACAGACCTTGAACATTTGATCCTTATTGATGACTCTGAAACCGGTGACCCGATTTATGACGAAGTTATCCAAATGATAAAGCAGTATCCGGACAGCAAAAATGCCCTGTACTGGGTGAAGGAGATCAGAAATAGATTTAGCAATCTTAGAGAGATTTTAACACATCGCCTGATTAAAAAAGGAATCCTTGAAGAGAAAAAGAAGAAAATACTTGGGATCTTTCCTCAAAAACGTTATCCTGTCCTCAATAATTCAGAAGAATTAACAGTGAAAAAACGTATTCGCAAGATCGTTCTCAGTGACGAAATACCCGAACCCCGCGACATCGTTATCATTTCCCTAATAAAATCCTGCGGACTTGTTGACCAGATATTCTCTTCACAAGAGATCAAAAAAGCATCTGAACGGATCTATCAAATCTCTAAAATGGACATCATCGGACAATCGGTATCCAAAGCAATCAATGAACTGCAGGCAATGATAAATTCTGCGGTCAGTTTCGGGGTGATCAGGGCGTAATAATGTACTAAATACGCAAGAGAATATGAGGTATTTACACTGTAGAAAATTTAAGCCAAAGGAAACTAAAGAGAAAAAATTACACCACAGAGAACACAGAGTTGAATTAACAATATATCGACAATAGAAAGCAATAATCTTCCGGATTTCTAACTGTCTGTTTTCTTCTGTAGTTCCTTCTTGCCTTTTTCTATTAGATCCTCACCGGCATCTTTTCCCTTCTCGAGCAGATCTTTACCTGCATCTTTTCCTTTTTCCAGCAGTTCTTGTCCGTGCTCGATCAATGCTTCCTTATTTGTGGGAATTGGCTTGCCTGTAAAGAACAGATAACCAACATACACCAGAGCGATAACTACAATAACAATGAGAAGTTTAAACATTTTTTTTATGATCGCTATGATAAGAAACACTGCAAGAATGCCGAGTATCACCCACAAAATCGGATTTGCATTTAAATAATTAAGAATATTTTCCATCTTCTGATAACTCCTTTTTTTATTTTTTTACTTCTTTTATATTCATAATAAGAATGTCCATAAATTTTTTAATTTTATGTGTTCCTACCTCTTTTCCCATTCTGCTCTATCAATTTGGTATAAAATATATTCAACAGGTTTTGTATAGGACTGCATGGATTCCGGAAAATGGTAGGTTCCTTCGCTAACACGTTTCGCACCAACTTTCTCCTGCATTTTTTGGGATGCGATATTTGATTTGTTCGGAGTTGCTTGAATTGCTTTGCAGTTCGTATGTGTAAAAATATAATTGATAAGACATGTTTTTATCTCTGTGCCAAATCCTTTGTTCCAATAAAGAGGCAATAATTTTACATCTGTTGTGCTGATACCCTTTTCATCAGGACTGCCGAGTTTGCATTCCCCTATTGGAGTATTGCTCTCTTTGTCTATCACTATTAAGGTGTGGTCAAATTCTGAGTTTTCTGCACGAGCCAACTGCGAAATAATCTCTTCCCTGCGTATCAGTAATCCTTTGGGGAACCCAACATTTTTCATAACACGGGGCTCATTCCAGAGCTGAAAATAGAAGTCCACATCCTCATCTTTTGTGGTTGGTCTTCTTGCGATTAAACGAGTTGTTTCAAAAACCATTATTCCCCACAAATATTGAGCTCAGCCCATTCAGTTTTCTTGATCGTTGCAATGATGACCAGTTTATTTTCAAATGTCCAGGCAACGATCTGGAAACCCTCTCCGCTTTTCCAGCACCACTCATCAAATGGAAGATGATGCATTATCGAGGGATTACCATACATATTCCGTGTGTAGGATTCCACATCCACATTATCCTTAAACGTAAAGATCATTTCATAAAGAGGTTGTGAAGATATCTTTGCATCAAAATAATATGTGATAGATTGGAATTCAGTATTATCTATTTTTTCTACATATTCGTACCGAAAAGACATGTCTCTGCGCTCTTCCATGTTCTTTACATCTTTCACTTCCTCAAATTTATTCATAGACATGCCAAAATAAAGATTCTTAACCATATTGGGAAGGAGTTGCGTTTGGAACCGTTCTTTCGGAGCAGTTTTGAACACACTACAACTCGTTGAAAGTAGTAGTATCATAATAAGAAGGATTGCTTTTTTCATCGAATCTCCTTTTTTGAAGATCACATTATTTTATATGTTTCTTAATTTGGTATTTTGCCAGTCTATCGCATTCCTCATTTTCAGGATGACCTTCGTGCCCTTTGAGCCACTGCCAGTAAATATTGTGTTTCTGAGCTAATCTTTCAAGCTGCTGCCATAATTCCAGATTCTTGATCTGTTTCTTCTTAGAATTTTTCCATCCCTTTTCTTTCCAGTTCTGCATCCATTCTGTCATGCCTTTAACGAGATAGGTCGAATCCGAGTATAATGCGACAGTGCACGGCTCTTTCAACTTTTCCAGAGCTTTTATCGCACAGGTGAGTTCCATGATGTTGTTTGTCGTTTCTTTAGCAAAGCCGGTAAGTATTTTCCTTTTTCCTCGATAGATCAGAATTGCTGCCCAGCCGCCCGGACCCGGATTTCCTTTGCATGAACCATCGCAGTAAATGACAACTTCTTTGAGAATTTTGTTTTCCTTTTTCATGTATTTGGAATAGATTTTTTGGGAATGGAGCTGTCAAGTTTATGATTTATTTCGATAAGAATAGGACACAGATTCGCCTAACGGCTTTCGCAGAATGAGCTGATGAACGCAGATAAAATATTTGTATTGAAAAATATCCATAAGGAACCTTGCGAACGGTTACCTTTGGTATCCTTCGCAACGGTTCAGACAAGGAATCACTTGTGGACACGTGCCCCTACTTTATCACGATCATCTTCCTTATTTCTGACATGTCATCAGTTTGTATCTTATAAAAATATACTCCCGAATTCAATTCTTTTGTATTATAGAAAACCGAATATTCTCCTTTAGGTTTTGTCGTCTCAACAAGTGTATTAACCAATTGTCCTTTAATGTTGTAAATACTTATTCTAACATGAGAACTCTTTTTGAGTAAATATAGAATTGTGGTTGAATTTTTTGTTGGATTTGGGAAATTATATATTATACTTTCTTCAGGTAATTCAGGTTTGTGAATCGAGCATGAAGGTGAGCCATATTCATATACTCCCATATCAATTATAGCAACCCCATTTCCATTACCATCCCAAACACGAATATTTCCATCCAGATCCCAGGGCGGTAAATGAAGTCCTGTTGTATCTGGTGTTCCTGCATCAACGCAGGGAGAATCCTGGGTGAGATGGTAATCCTCATTTAATGTATCTGCGAATAATGGATCAGCATTAATGTTGCCGCTTCCAGCCCACCCACCTTGAATATTGGAGTACATTACTGAAACATTCGATCCGATAATTTCCGGTTGTGTGTCATTCCATAGAATGGAATTATACATTTCAACATTGGAATTTGAATCACATCTGATACCACCACAGCTTGTCTCTGCATAGTTATCTGTCATTGTGACATTACAGCAGAACACGTCTGAACTATTTCTTGCATCAATTGCACTTCCACCTTCATAAGTACCATTTTCAACAAAAAGACTATTAAAGATATTCAACTCAGAATTAAAACTTATTATTGCACCACCATCACATGCTGAGTTGTTATATAAATAACTGCTGTAAATATCAAGGTTCGAATTATCAATGTTTATTCCACCTCCTACACTCGAAACATTACTGATCAAAGAAACACTATCCATACGCACATACGAATCATTCAAGACATACATTGCACCACCATAACTAAATGCATCCGAATTGTTAATAGTACAACTTTTCATAAATATATCTGAATCATCACATAAGATACATCCCGCATTACAATAAGAGATATTTTCAAAAAAATACGAATTATTTATTTCAACAATTGCATTTAATGCACAATAAATTGCACCACCATGGGTTGCTGTATTTTGGTTAATTGTCGCGCCCAATAAACTTGCTGATGAACGAGTAACATAAAGACCTCCCCCTATACTTTCATCATCTTCACAACAATTATTGTTTATGCGGACATCGTTAAATGTGGGGGACGAATTCTGGTATAAAGCTATACCTCCACCACAAAGATATGCAATATTATTGGATATTTCTACATCAGTAAATGTGGGAGAAGAATACTCTTTACAATAAAAACCACCCCCAAAAAACTCAGATGAATTATTACTTATTAAAACATCAGAAATATAAGGACTCGCATTATAACAACTAACACCACCACCATAATCTGCATGATTATTGTATATTTTCGTTGATTTGATGCAAGCATCTGAACCATTTCTACAACTTATACCTCCTCCCCAACCCTCTGAAAAGTTCGATGTAACAATCACATTCTTTATTGTTGGACATGAACCCTGATTACAAAAAATACCTCCCCCATATTCATACGGTTGATTTGCATAACCGTTTGTAACCGTAAATCCACATAACACAGCCGTCGAATCTTCTCCATTAACAAATTGAACAACAGAATTTACATTATTCCCATCAATAATTGTTTGATTAATATACAAAATATCATGTGTTGTTAAAAACAACGAAGCAACAGTAATATTCTTTCCGTTGTAGTTAATATTTTCTACATAGGTTCCCGGTTGGACTAAAACCGTATCTCCATTAACTGCTGTGTCTATTCCCAATTGTATAGTTGAATATTGAGAAGGCACATTGAGAACCGCTGCATCGAGAATTACCACACACAATAAAGAAAAAACCAATAAAAAAATCTTTTTTTCCATTTTACCTCTCTTTGAAGACTGAAGTTTTTTAACTTCGTTATCAAGAAATAACTGCACATAAACTTGTCAAGACAAATATCCGCGAAGAGCTAAAAATAGAGAATTGAACGCAGATAAACGCTGATTCGCCAGTGGGCGAACAAGTTCATACTGATTTACCCCGTGAAATCTTGCAAAACAGGAATCACGATGATCGGGATTATTTCACAGGGTAAACACAGATTCAGAAAATATAATTAAAAAAAATAAATTTAATTCGTATTTCACGGGAATGACATGCCCTTTTTTATTTGGAATTATCTTGTCACAAGTAGAAAATTCCTCTACCTGCCTGTTACGCCGTTTTATCACAGAGTAGTGTAACGGAGACGGAAGTGTAACGGAGACGGGCTTGCCACAGCGTCGTCCCGATAGTTGACATGAAGTCGGATCGTGATTTTTATTCTTTCCTCGCTCTTCTCTCTTCACTTTTCTTCTCGGTTGTTTTTATCTCTGTGTTTCTCTGTGCCCTCTGTGGTTGTTTAAATTTATTTTTCGTGTTTTTCGTGCTTTTCGTGGTTATTATCTTCTCTTGCCTTGGCTTAATGAAATTGTCAGACGGCTTCGTTTTTTTGAGGTTTTATTTATTTATTTTCTCCCAAAAATTGACAATTTTCCCCCATCTCAAAAACTGCACTGCGAAAGGTCGTTCAATGAAAATTCTATCTAAATATATTCTCAGGGAGCATGCAGGTCCCTTTATCCTCTCAGTCATGGTGATCACCTTCATTATGCTGCTGGACAGAGTGCTGGATCTGCTGAATCTCATCATCACCAAACACCTCGACATCTGGACGACCACTCAGATTTTTGTGCTCAGTTTACCTTTTATGCTTGCTCTCGCCATCCCAATGGCTGTACTCGTTGCCACAATTATGGCATTTGGTCGGCTCTCATCGGATAATGAGATCACTGCATTCAAAGCAAGCGGCATCAATATTTACAGTATGATGAAGCCAGTAGTGATCGTTGCTGTCCTCATTTCTATTTTTATGATATACTTCAACGACCATATCCTGCCGGAGAGCAATTATGCTCTGAAAAATCTACTTATAAAAATAAGCGCACGCAGACCCACTTCGGAACTCAAACCCGGACTGTTCACAGAATTGAAGGACTACAATTTTTATTTTCATGACAAATCTGAAGATGGCAAACGCTATAATGAGATCGTTATTTACGATAAGAACAACGGCAAATATCCCAAAACGATCACGTCAGAATACGGCAATATCGAGCTCTTCAATGGCGGGAATTCTCTGCATGCAACGCTGTTTAACGGACTGATCCACGAAATTTCTAAAGATGATCCGCAGGATTATACAACTATCGTATTCAAGAAGTACCTGATAAAAATCCCTGACCTTGGCATCGGCGTGAGTGAAGCCCATCTGGCACAGCGCGGAGATAGAGAAATGAGCTCTTCGGACATGAAAAAACACATCAAGGAGTTAGACACCAAGCGTCAGGAAAAGATCAAAGAAAAGCAAAAGTATGAAACCCAGCTTTCAGCAATAGATGAAAATCCGGAAGAAGGAGATAACAAAGAAATAAGCAAGTTGAAA
>Ga0075124_10000986_pt1 | contig 13313 bp, 11 predicted proteins | sample AntAceMetag02UKS_FD_69809 | JGI IMG/M metagenome (GOLD analysis project Ga0075124, IMG submission 69809) | Saline lake microbial communities from Ace Lake, Antarctica - Antarctic Ace Lake Metagenome 02UKS | ecosystem: Environmental > Aquatic > Non-marine Saline and Alkaline > Saline | place... | reverse complement strand
CTCAGCAAGATACAAAGCATATTTCCGTCAAGTGATGTAGATGTTGTTGAGTTGAGCCAAGAAGACATAGAGGGAGTTACCTGTATTTACGATCCCGACACTTTAACGGCAAAAATAGAAGAATTCTCATCAAAACATTTTCGACCAGTCGTATTGTTTGATAGAATTGATTACCTGCTTTCTAATTTTTCATTTGAGAAAGTTATTAAAGCCTTATACAAAATCAATGACATAATTGCACTCAACAATGCTATCTTAATGTTGCGTCTCAACCCAACCATTATAAATAAACGGCAACTGGCGATAATTGAAGAGGAGATGAAAAAACTCCCAGGTCAAAAGGTAGAGAACATTAAACTTGAAGATGAGCTATATGATATCTTAACATATATCTATAAACAGGATAAACGTAACATACTGGTTTCATTCCAAAAAGTTAGTCGGGAATTTTCAATATCAAAGACCACCACTGCAAAAAGAGCAGATTCACTCAAAGAAAAGGATTTGATTTTTATTAAAAAACGCGGAAAAGCGAAAACAATGCATGTTTCTGAAAAGGGAAAAACATTATTGCATAAAAGAAAGACCATATAAACCCGTAATTTACCTATTTTTAACCTGTTTTAATTGCATCTATAAATATGATAAAATTGTTTCATGATTAAACAGATTTGATGGACCTAACCTACAAAAATAAAGCTTCTAGGTAACGATAGCCTATTTTGGGCGAATTCGCAATGTATGAATAAAGGTAAATCAAAAGGAGTGACATATTATGGCAAAAAGTAGTAGAAAGAAAATCTTGGAAGACGAAAGAAAAATCCTCTTTGAATTACAGAAAAATTCTAACAAGAGTATCGGAAAGATAGCTGAAAAATGTAACTTTTCGCGGCAGAAAGCATGGAGAATTGTGAAAAGATTGGAGAAAAATAAAGCAATCTGGGGATACCGTGCAGTGATAAACAACAAAGAAACTAATATGAACGACTATATTCTACTTATTAAATTAAAACGTTTACCGATAAACAATTCTTTAGAAAAACAGATATTGGATGGGGAGATAGATGGATTAGCAACAGATATGGGAGTCATTATCGAAAATAATATATGGCTCCATGGCACATATGATGGAGTGGTTTATTTCTCTGCTGAAGACATTAAAAAAGCAAAAAAATTCCACGAGGGTTTTTTAGATCTGTATCAAGATAACATCTCTGAATCCCAACTATTAGAACAGATAGTTACAATGAAAAAAGGCGGATTTACAAATCCTGAAATCAAGGAAGCAAAAAGTCTTTTAGACGTTTGAAGAAACCTAAAGATATTTTAGATAAATGCAGAGGAAGGAAGAAGAACAAAAATATAGGGACAAACAATATGAAGAAGTGATTCTTCCCCCCTTTGCCTTTTTTGCACATCCACTATAGGTTAAATTGTTATATAAAATTTACCCATATGCAGAACAATAATATTGTAACATTTGTCACAATTCATATCTCAAACAATTATTGAGATACATGCATCGTAATTCCATAAGACAAATTATATTAATCAAATGTCAAATCCCTGAAGATTTTACTAATTGAAGGTACAATCTGGTAGAACACGCCCGCATCGGGATTCGAACCCGAGTAGAAGGCTCCGCAAGCCTTCAGGATATCCAAGCTACCTCATGCGGGCTTATTTGATAATATCAACCATTGCCACTTTTTCCAGAATAAGATTCCCATATTTAGCTTTCGTGACTGTTTTTATTTCATTTTCATCGATGCCAAATCTTCTAAGTACATCCTCATCCCCTTCTAGAACATCATCATTTCTGTGCAGGGATAATGATCCTAACATTTCATCAATTAAATGATCGGTCATTTTACCTTTTGTCTCCCCAATATATCCTACAAACACGAAAGCAATATTCCTACCACCTTCCTTTATGCCCATTTTTGGGATGGCGAGTTTTAACTGGCGCTCGCCGGATGCATATAATAATATTTCCATGCCTAGCGAATTGGTAGTATTGGTTTTTCGTTTTATTGCCCTCGCAGCATGCTCAACTGAAGAAATAAGATGATTTTTCCCATAAATCATATCTGCATCAAACGCCTGAATAGTAATATCATATTTTTGTGCAAAACTGAGGAGTATTTCCAAAAAACTATCAACATCCTGAACATTTCCTTGTGTACCGATAATTCTAAGCATATATGCCTCTTCAATTATTTTTGTATAGTGAATTCAGACAACTCTTTATCTTCCCCCTTATCGCTTTCACCTATTTGATTCTTGATGCTTTTAGCTATTCCTTCACCTATGGTTTTAACTTTGGAAAGTCGACTCAACGGTACACCGCGCAAATCACCAATTGTTTTGAAACCTTCATTAAACATTGATCTAGCTCTTACCCTACCAATGCCTTTTAAGGAGACAAGATTGAGAAGTTCTTTTTTGCAACCATACTGAACCTGCATAATTAGGTCACTAATGCCAGAAACACTTTCAAAGTTATACATCCTAGCAAATTCTCTAGCGGCGTGAAGAATCCATCCTGCCATTTCTACGATATTGTGAATATCACCAGGTCCAACGTTATATTTGGATATAATTCCGTCCTCAGGTATTTCTCTAGTCCAATCCTCAATCAACAATGCTGTTTTGAGATCACTTAAAAACCAATCATATTCTTCGCTCGAAATATCAGGTATATCTAGTAAAAATTCCCCAGCATGTTGCTCTGCTTTTTCTTCAACCCAAAAATCACTTTTTCTAAGATAGAGTGAACGAACATCTGGAGTGGAACACACAGCATGAATAAAGGACAATGGCAGATGGCTCTTTTCACAAGAAGCTTCCAGTGCCTTTTTTAACTGCAATGCAGATAATGGATCTATATAGAGCGAGGATGTTCTTTTGCCAAATAAAGTTGAAATATATTTGTCATCAATGTTTTCAACAAAACCGTGTTCTAATAAAAATTCAATGGTTTCATCAATATCACCTCTTAGGGCAAATGTATCCGATTGATATGCATAAAAAGTACTATCAATAAACTTGTAAATGCCTTCCATACTATCTACAAAATCAGTAGCAATTGCAGATAGCAAATGCATTCTTAACGCAGCCTGACTGCCAAGCTTCGAAAAAATTGGTTCGGTGTCACCCAGTATATAATTGTTAAAAATCTGCTCTTTTTGCTCCTCCTTTTTTGCTATTGTGATTGCCTCTCCATGTTTGTCATATCTTGGCCTCCCCGCTCTACCTGCCTGCTGCTTATATTCCAAAATGGGAATGGGCCTCATACCAAAATTTGAATCATACCGCCACAAATCTCTAATGATAACACGTTGAGCTGGAATATTAATGCCAGCTGCCAAAGTAGGAGTGGCTACAATACATTTAATCAAGTGATCTTTAAACCCCTGCTCGACAACCTTTCGTTGAACACTAGATAGGCCCGCATTATGAAATGCTGCTCCTTTCTTTATACATGAGAACAACTTTTTATCAACAGATGTGAGTTCCGACTGCCTCTGTTTCATCAAAATCAAAATTTTTTCAAGATTATTTTTTTCTTCATCAGATAATGTTTTTTCAATTATTGGCGCCAATTTATTTGCCGCAGAAACAGTTGATCTTCTAGTATTTACAAAAACAAGAACCTGTCCGCCATTAGCAATCGAATCTTTAACCAATCTGTGAAGAGGTTCACTTTCAGAACCATCAATCGTCTTTGTTTTTCCATTATCATACTTGATTTTATTTTTGAAATATACTCCTTCTCTCAGAGGGACAGGCCTCCAATCAGACTGGATAAGTTTTCCATCAAGCCATGCTGACAAATCTACCGCATTTTTAATGGTGGCTGAAAGTGCAATTATCTGAGTATCTGGGTTTAGTGCTTTGAACCTGGATATAATTACTTCTAGCGTCGGGCCCCGTCCCGCATCGTGAATGAGATGTATTTCATCGATTACAAGAACTCTGATCTCGTCAACCCACTTAATTCCATGTCTTAACAGAGAATCTGCTTTTTCAGAAGTACAGACAATAATATCATAACGAAAAAGTCTAGGATCAGAGTCGTCAAGATCTCCGGTTGAAATACCAACTTTGAATCCAAGTTTTTCAAATAATTTAAGCTCCTCGTATTTCTCTTTAGCAAGAGCCTTTAACGGCACTATGTAAAGAGCTTTTCCACGTTTAGAGATAAGTCTATGCATGATTGCCACATATGCAACTAGGCTTTTCCCACTGGCCGTAGGTATAGACAATACCATATTTTTTCCATTTATTACATATGGTAGTGCCTTTTCTTGAGGAGGATATAGCTTAACAATTCCATGTTCTCTTAGAACATCGATTATTCCTTTATCTATTGGCAGGTCGCTTAATTTCATGGTTTCTCTACAATGAAAGAAGTTATAAGTCAAAAACTTTATTCATAGGCATCCAAATTACTTGGTGGATATCATGGGACGAAGACAAACAATGCAGGAAAAGTACAAACAACAGATGAAAGCATATAGGAAAAAAAGGATGAAAGTAGACAACACTCCCTTTTTACCACCTGACGGTAATGTATATGTCATGAATTCTCTTGATCCAACAACGGAGATAAAGGCAGAGGTATTGAAAACACATGCAAAACAACATAGAGAAGTAATCACGAGCCTTGCATGCCCAGTCTGTGGAAATCCGATGACATGGGATAGCAAATGGGAAGCTTTTATCTGTGTAAAACATGGTGAAAAAGCAATTTATGAGATAGTAAATAAGGGCTAAAGGTGGCAATCTTAAGTATGTCTTGTTATATTAAGCAGATGGTGATCTGAGATATGGTTGAAGAAAAAATCGGCATAATTGAACATTTCTTTACAGATATTAGTGTGGCTGCCATAACAATTACAGATGGCGAACTCAAAGTTGGGGATACCATTCATGTTGTTGGTGCCACTACGGAGTTCAAACAAAAGATAGATAGGATGGAAATTGACAGAAAATCTGTTGAAACTGTTAAACCCGGCGATGATGTAGGTATAAAGGTCAAAGATAGGGTTAAAGAACACGATATAGTGTATAAGGTAACAGAGGAATGAAAAATGAAGGAATTAGCTGAAATAAGAACGTTGAAAGTGAATCGGTACATCATCATAGACGACGAACCATGTAAAATTGTAGGGCTATCCACATCCAAACCAGGTAAACATGGCGAAGCTAAGGCACGTATCGAAGCAATTGGCATTTTTGATGGACAGAAGCGGAGTATTGTTAAACCTGTTAAACATAAAGTTCATGTTCCAATTATCGACAAGCGAACTGCACAAATCTTGGCTTTAATGGGCGATAACGTACAGCTCATGGATCTTGAAACATACGAAACTTTTGAGATGCCCATTCCTGATGAATACAAAGGGCAACTTGAAACGGGAAAGGAAATACAATACCTGCAAGCACTTGGTAGGAAGAAAATTACCCGAGTATAAACAAGGCCCATTGCAATTATAATGAAAAATTGGATATCTCAAGGTTAATATGGATTTTCCAGACTACTTTGCCGATGCTGACTCAAGTTTTAATGAGGCAGAATTTGTCATATTTGGTGTCCCATATGACAAAACTTCTTCTTTTAGGCATGGCGCTAGCCAAGCCCCCACCAAAATAAGACAAAGCAGTTGGAATTTCGAGACGTTCAACCTAAAAAATGGTGTAAATTTTAAAGACATTAAAGTCCATGATTATGGAAACGTTGATGTAAAAGAAGATTCTCCGACAACAATGGTAAAAAAAGTTAGAAAATTCACATCCACGCTTTTAGAAAAAAACAAATTTCCCATAGCACTCGGTGGGGAACATTCCATAACTCCAGGAATTATTCAGGCTTTTCCAGAAGAAATTGCAGTTTTATCACTTGATGCACATATTGATTTTAGGCAAGAATATGAAGGTGAGTTGTTTAACCATGCATGTGCTGTAAGACGCATCGCCGATCACGTAGACATTGACAATATTGCAATATTGGGCATTAGATCAGCAGGGAAAGAGGAATTTAAAGAAGCAGAAAAACAAGGTCTTTTTTTGATTGATTCATTCGACATAAAAAAAGCAGGAATCAAAGAAGCAGTGAATAAAGTGAAAAAGCGTCTTAACAACAAGAAAATATATTTAACACTGGATATCGATGTCTTAGATCCTGCCTATGCCCCTGGAACAAGCACTCCTGAACCTTTTGGCCTCACACCATTTGATATTCTAGAATGCATAGAAAGTTTTTCTCAGCAGTTAGTTGGATTTGATGTTGTTGAAGTGTGTCCCCAATACGATAATGGAGAAACTGCGCTCCTTGCCGCAAGATTTGTAAAAAACACTATTGAAGAGATATGGCTAAGAAAGCACCAGGATTAATTTAATATATCATGATTTCATTCAAGCTCGTCATGCAAAATGAGAAAATAGCAATAATAGCATTGGTAGTAATAATAGTTGGAGCTTTATCAGTGTATTTAATAGCGACGAATGGCGAGTATCTTGGGAATCTTTTTAGTGAAAAACAACAAGAAAAAGGTGCCATTGCAATTGGTGATTGTATCGATATGAATTATATTGGAAAATATGCTTCGAATGGTACAGTTTTTGATTCATCATACTCTGATGTTGAAAATAAATCTGGTGGAACGCCGTTGAAAGTGTTTGTTAGTCTAAATACATCGGAGATGCCGCCTGCAGAATATCAGAGTTATTCAGCTGGTATTATTATAGAAGGGTTGATTGAAGGACTCATTGACTCTGGCTTAAAAGAAGGAGAACATTCAACCATCGGTCCAATTCCCTCTGATGAAGCATATGGTGAAAAATTCGATGAAGGAGATACTGTAAATACCACAGCATTAAATCAAAATGTCCTTTATTTTAATTCAACAATAAACCAAACTCTGGAAGTTACATCTAGAAATTCAACAAGTTTATATTTAAAGTGGATTGATCCGCCAAACGAAAAATTTACAATGCCCAGTCTTATAATATATGGATCATTTGATATGCAAAATCCAAATCCAGATTATGATGACATCCTTAAAATGGCTCCACCATTCGCCATTTGGAAAAATGCAACAGAAATAATTGAGACCACTGAAGATAGTTTTATAACTAAAACAACTCCTACAAAAACTGAAAATCTTACAGATAAAATCGAGCAAATTCCTCTGGATCTAATAAGCGGTGAATCTATATTTATTTTTCCAGATGCGACAACCGCTGCATACAATGAAACAAATATTACATTTAAAAACTCCCCGATTGAGGGAAAGATCTATACATATTCTGAGCAAACCATCTATGGTGTAATGTCTTATGAAGTAACAGTTAACAATGTAACCGTCGATAATGTAAATATATCAATTCTTATTGTTGAGTATAATCAAACTCAATATTATGATTTGAAAAGAACCATAAGCTACAGTAGAACATTTGAATATCCGCGAGTATATGATATGGGCATTTCATTCCTTCAGCAGGCTCTTCCACAATTCTCATTTGATTTACAACGTGAAGGCTACAGTCTTAACAAGCTTGCAGGAGAATCATTAATCTTTGAGGTTACAATAGAAAAAATTTATAAAACATCTCAAGAAGAAAGCTGAGTTTTTATTTCTTTTTCAAGCAGATCTAAGAACTCTTCTTCTTTTCCTTTTGGTATTGTAGCACCAGCAGCAATTTTGTGACCTCCACCTACTCCCTGCAATTCCTCAGCTGCATTATGCATTGCTGCTGACAAATCCAGACCATTTTCTACAAGCTCTTGAGTTCCACGAGCAGATGCTTTTACTTCATCTTTATCCTTATCTGCAAATCCAATAATTGGCACGTCATTGCTTGTTTCTACCGAGTTAAGTAACATGTTAGCTACAATGCCAACGATAGTATCGCGTATACCTGTCCCTGCATGAAAAAACTGCAAATACTCTCGTTTTTCTATGCCTTCTTCCTTTGCAAATTGTAACCCCTCAACAAGATTATGCCGATGCCCCTTTAGTAGGTTACGTGCTTTTTTCAACCATTCATCACGATCACCCAAGCAAACGTTGAGCCCTACCTCAAATTGACCATATCTCGCTGTAGAATTTAGGAGTGTGGCAAATTCCTTGACATCATGGAGTTCGGTGCCTTCTTTCTCCTGTTCCAATGTATAAATTTCTCCAATTATTCTTGTTGCTAATTTATAGCCAAAACCTTTCGTAAGAAGAATTTGGGCAATACCAGATATTATTTTACGTCTTTCATCCTTGCTTAAATGAATCCAGTATCTCCAAGTATCCCCATCCTTCATTTTTATGCCCATATCCTGGAGAAAAGAAATACATGCCGATTCACGTCCACTTAGACCTGGAATCAACGGATCACTTGCATACTGTAACAATTTGTAAATTGGCCGAGTTTCCCGCCCAAAATACCGAATATCCATTTTAGATCGGACTACATCTGCTTCGTTTCCATCCTTTAGAATATCTCGATTAATACCTGAAAGCCTAAGGTTTTTTCTATCCTGAAGATCCCCACAGGCACCAACAATTGCAAGAAAAGACAGATCCATATTTTTTTTGTCAATGGATTTAGAAACAAGATATGCAGCCCCTGCTCCACTTAGTTGAAATCCGCCATCGTAACCGAAAAGATGAGGGTTCAAATGAAAAGGCAAATCTGAATCTTTTGGGCAGGAGTGATGGTCGGTAATTACCTTATTGATATCTGGAGAGTTTGTGCTGATACTACTTCCAAGATCTGTAAACCAGACAAGTTCGTGACTCTCATTTTTTAACCGCTCTACAACCATTTTGTCAAGTTGCTTTACAAACTCTATAGAATACTGTTTACCCAACCGTTTTAATGTCTGAGATGCTATAGCTCCTGCCGTTATGCCATCTGCATCAATATGGGTTACAATATGAATTTCTCTCGAATGAGTAATTATATCCGCTAATTTCCTCGCCCTTTTTAACAAATGAGTGCACCAACATACATTGAATAACAATCTGCTAAATTAGTCTTTCGCACATCTATGCTGCAAAAACATTTCCAAACTTCCCACTTTGTTTGCTACATATCGTATGTTGGCAATAAGTACCTTCTGTTTTTTACTTGGGAGAAACAATCACATCTAATTGAGATGACAACATTAACTCCTATGTTTTACCTTTGAAAAGAAACCCCATCTCTCTTTTATACAGAGCTCTATCAATGCCCAATGACGCCGCTTTATGCTCAATTGCAGTACTTCTCGAAAAATTGATAATAGCATTATACAGTTGGTTAATGATTACTGAGTTATATGTTCCTTTTTTAGTATAACTCTCCATCAATTCAATCAAATCTTTATGAAACACATCCGCCAATTCTAACTGATCAATAGGGATCTCTTTTATCTCCTCTTCAATTTGTTTCATGGATGCCTCAAGAAATTCTATCGGCTTGGTTTCATCGATTTTTTTAATGTACTCATCCAATTCTTTTAACTTTTTTCTTATCATTCTCCATTCCGCTCCCATATTACCTTTCCAAATAACCCTGCATGTGGTATACAGCAAACCCCTACAACATACAAGGATTTATTAAAATCTATCTAAGCATAGGGGCATTCTTTTCAGAAAAAATGAAAAAAGGCAGAAACTATTTTTCTGCCATTGCCTTATATTTTTTATATCGGGCGCTAACGTTTTCTTCAAGTTTTTTGTGTAACTTCTTTGCCTCTTCAGGAAATGACCGCGTAAGCGAATTATACCTCACTTCGCCCATTATGAAATCATGCAATGTACCATCTGGCTCTTTGTAATCCAACTGGAATGGGTTTTTACCTTCTTCTGCAAGACGCGGATCATATCGATATAGTGGCCAGTAACCTGATTCAACTGCTAGTTTCTCTTCCTGTTGAGATTTTCCCATACCAGCTTTTATTCCATGATTTATGCAAGGAGCATAAGCAATGATTAGCGACGGACCTGGATATGACTCTGCTTCTTTTAATGCTTTCATCATTTGGTTTTTATTTGCACCCATTGCAACGGATGCCACATATACATATCCATAGGTCATTGCCATGAGCCCAAGATCTTTTTTCTTGGTTTTTTTACCTGATGCGGCAAACTTTGCAACTGAACCTATAGGCGTCGCCTTTGATGATTGACCGCCTGTATTGGAATATACTTCCGTATCAAGTACTAATATATTGATATCTTCACCCATTGCAAGGACGTGATCAAGACCACCATATCCAATATCATATGCCCAACCATCTCCACCGACTGACCAAATGGATTTCTTCGTAAGTATATCTCTTGATTCCCATATATGATTCAGTATGTCTCCATCATGCTTTTTCTCAAGCAATGACTTAATCTTGTTGCCATATTCCCTTGATTTCTCTGCATCGCCCTTATTTTCAAGCCATCCGTTGAATACCTCTTTCAGTTCTCCAGATGCACCATCCATCGCCTTATTTACTAAATCGGCAAGTTTTGCACGGCGTTGGACAGTAGCAAGCACCATACCAAAACCATACTCTGCATTATCCTCAAAAAGAGAATTTGCCCAAGCAGGGCCATGCCCGTCTTTGTTAACTGCAAATGGGATAGCTGGTGCAGAGCCCCCCCAAATTGAGGAACATCCCGTGGCATTAGCAATGATCATTCTATCTCCAAAGAGTTGGGTTATCACCTTTAGATATGGCGTTTCCCCACACCCAGCACAAGCTCCAGAAAACTCAAGTAGCGGCTGTTGGAACTGTGATCCTTTCACAGTAAATTTACCGAAACTTCCTGTGCGAATTGGAATTTTCTCTGCATATCTCCTTAAGGGAATCTGTTTATCTATCTGTGTAACAAGAGGCCTCATAATGAGTGCTTTTTCTTTAGATGGGCAGACATCGACACAGTTACCACAGCCTGTACAATCCTCCGGATAAACCTGAACTCTAAAAGATAAACCATCCATATCTCTACCAGTTGCTTTCTTGCTTTCAAAACCCTCAGGTGCATTTTTCAATTCTTTCTCCGTCACCAGCACGGGCCGTATTGCTGCATGTGGACAGACCATAGCACATTGGTTACATTGAATACAGTTATCCTTTATCCACTCAGGAATGTTAATTGCAACGCCACGTTTTTCATACTTTGCGGTAGCAGTAGGGAAAAATCCACCTGGTGTAAAAGCGCTCACTGGAAGTTTATCTCCCTGTTGAGCAAGCATTGGCCTCATCACATTTTTCACGAAATCAGGTTCGTCTGCCTCCTTTTCATTTTTGGGAGCTAGCTGTGCCCAGGAATTAGGATAATTTATCTCTTTAATGTTATCAAGCGCTGCATCAACTGCCTTCCAATTCATCTCTACAATGTCTTTTCCCTTTTTCCCATAGGTTTTCTCAATTGCTTCTTTCAAATATTTGATTGCATCATCTACGGAAAGTACGTTCGCCAGTTTGAAAAACACCGTCTGCATAACCATGTTTATGCGACCGCCGAGACCTACTTCTTCTGCAATTTGCACTGCGTCTATAGTGTAAAACTTGAGGTTTTTTTCTGCAATGATTTTCTTCAATGAATTAGGTAAATGATCTTCCATTTCTTTAAGAGTCCATGGACAATTCAGAACAAATGTACCGTTTTCTTTTATCCCTTCAAGCAGATTGTATTTGTCAACATAAACTGGATTGTGACAGGCAACATAATCTGCTGTGTTAATTAGATAAGTAGATTGTATCAGAGCCTTACCAAATCTAAGATGAGAGATTGTAACTCCACCGGATTTTTTCGAGTCGTATGCAAAGTACCCTTGTGCATACATGTCGGTGTTGTCTCCAATGATTTTGATTGCACTTTTGTTTGCACCAACAGTCCCATCTCCACCAAGACCCCAGAATTTACATTGCACAAGACCCCCTGGCGATGCATCAATCTCTTCTTTTATCAGAAGTGATGTAAACGTAACATCATCCTCAATTCCTACAGTAAAATGGTTTTTTGGTTCAGCTAGTTTAAGATTATCGAAGACTGCCTTAACCATTGAAGGCGTCAAATCTTTTGAACCAAGTCCATACCGCCCGCCAACAATGAGCATATCTTCATGTTTGTTTTGATGCATAGCTGAAATATCAACATAGAGCGGCTCACCAAACGAACCATTCTCTTTTGTCCTATCAAGTACTGCTATACGTTTTGCTGTTTTGGGTATTGCCCTAAAGAAATGTTCTACTGAGAGCGGCCTATATAACCTGACTTTTACAAGCCCTATTTTTTCACCTTTTTGGTTGAGATAGTTAACTGCTTCTTCTGCTGCCTCTGCTCCCGATCCCATCATAATGACAATGTGCTCAGCCTCGGGATCTCCAACATAATCAAAAAGATGATAAGATCTTCCTGTTAGCTTGCTGACTTTTTCCATTTCTTCTTCAACAATCTTTGGGACCGCTTGATAATATTTGTTAGCAGCTTCATTAACTTGGAAATAAATGTCAGGATTTTGTGCTGTTCCTCTTAAATGTGGATGCTCGGGATTCAATGCACGTTCTCTATGCCGTTTGATGGCATCCCAATCCACGAGATCAGGAATGTCATCGTAATCAAGCATCTCAACCTTTTGAATCTCATGGGAAGTTCTGAACCCATCAAAAAAGTGTACAAATGGAATGCTAGCTCTAATGGTAGACAGATGTGCAACAAGTGCTAAATCCATTGCTTCTTGAACTGAACCTGATGCAAGAAGGGAAAAACCTGTTTCACGTGTGGCCATAACATCTTGATGGTCACCAAAAATTGATAATGCCTGACCTGCAACTGCTCTAGCAGCTACATGGAAAACAGCAGGCATAATTTCTCCTGATATCTTATACATGTTTGGAATCATTAATAATAATCCTTGTGAAGCGGTAAAGGTTGATGTAAATGCACCAGCACTCAAGGAACCGTGGACTGCCCCTGCAGCTCCGCCCTCTGATTGCATTTCTGAAACCTTTACCTGCTGACCAAAAATGTTTTTTCTCCCTTGCACAGACCATGCATCTATCATCTCCCCCATTGCCGAAGAAGGCGTGATGGGATAAATAGCAGCTACATCGCTAAATGCATACGCAACATGAGATGCAGCGGTATTACCGTCTATTGACTTCCATATTTTTTGTTTTGTCTCACTCATTATTTACACCTCTAATTTCCATAATATGAAATGTTATCTACTCATTTGTCTCACATCTACACAGACAGTACCCCTTCAAGGGACACATACAGAGACGACTACGTGGTATAAAGGTACCATACATAAATATTTGGTATAAT
>Ga0075124_10000985_pt1 | contig 13318 bp, 13 predicted proteins | sample AntAceMetag02UKS_FD_69809 | JGI IMG/M metagenome (GOLD analysis project Ga0075124, IMG submission 69809) | Saline lake microbial communities from Ace Lake, Antarctica - Antarctic Ace Lake Metagenome 02UKS | ecosystem: Environmental > Aquatic > Non-marine Saline and Alkaline > Saline | place... | reverse complement strand
TTTGTGGTGAAGAACGGTGCTATCTGCACCCCGCCAACAATCAATAATCTCCGTGGTATTACCCGCGCTGCTGTTCTTGAACTGCTTGAAGCGATGGGAATACCCTATGCTGAGCAGAATATGGGCTATTACGATCTCTATACAGCCGATGAAGTGTTCGTCACCGGCACCGCTGCTGAGGTCGCACCAATTACTCTCATTGACGGCCGGACAATCGGCAACGGAAAACCCGGTCCGATTACCCGTCAGCTTATTGAAGCGTTCAAGGCCACAACCAAGAACGAAGGAACACCCATCTCTCAATAACCATTTCATTCTCTTTTTTTAGGCTCATTCCAAAACGTATTTATCCGAATCCTGAGTATAAAGTAAGGCAACACTGCATAGCATGCTGCTATAGTGTAGGGGCCAATCATGCCGGCCTTTCACGCCGGCGACTGGGGTTCGAATCCCCATAGCAGCACTCCGTTTTCGATTTCATATGCTCTCCTGCCTTATTTCAGTATTATTGTTTCACTCAGAGATAATACTTACCTAACTATTAGAAATAGGTCTAACAATCTAAATATGCACGCCGAAAGATGCTATCATTCTGTAATAACAAACCTCGTTGTTTAAAAAAACAATATACGGCGTTAAAATTAGTGTTTTAAGAGACATAACCCATTCAAGATGATGTAACACATCGTTTAGTAATAATCCTTAAAATATTGTATATTTTATTTCCTATTTGGTTTTGAATTAAGAATTAAAGTTGAATTTGACATTCTGTAATCAAAGATGAAGGCAATATTCCTTCTTAAATCGATTCATTGACTTAATCCGATATTGGTTTTGGATAGGTTTATAAAAAATCTTGACCTGATATTTCCTTATGTATCATTCCCATCCCGACTTCAATGAACCTGAAGATGAAAATACCAAAATCTGGCGATACATGGATTTTCCAAAATTTTGCTCACTATTATACAAAAAAGCTCTATATTTTGCAGATATTGATTCGTTTGATGATAGATTGGAAGGATCCTATCCTTTAAACCAAGATCAACAAAGACCAAAGATTCTGTTACCTCATGATAGGAAATGGACGAAAGCATGTTGTTTTCACATGAATAAATATGAGTCTCAAGCACTTTGGAAATTAGATTCACAAAAAAATGGTTTGGCTATTCAGACAACATATGGAAAATTGAAGAAATCATTTGATAAATGTGAATATGAGGTCCATTTGGGCAAAATTGATTATATTGATTTTAGAAAAGAGGGGAAAGACACTATTAGAACTGATAATAAATTTCCTGTTTATTTAACAAAAGACAAATCATTAGATTATGAAAGAGAATTACGTGCAATAGTTTGGCAACTCTCAGAAATCGGAAAGAAGCTTGATGTAATTCCTCTTAGTGAGCTCACGAGGGGATTGTATGTCCCCATTGACATTAATTTTTTAATTGAAAAAATATACTTGTCTCCACAATCCCCCGATTGGTATAAATCCGTTGTTGAAGACGTAACAAAAAAATATGGATACGATTTAGAAGTAATTAATTCTAGCCTTGATGAATCTCCAAAATATTGATCGATAAGACCCATCCAGAGATGATAAGGCACAGATGCAAATGAAAATTCCTTACTTAGACTTCATAACTACCCATCCCATTGTGTCTATATTTACAGCATTCGGGTCAATTCTTTTAGCTATTTTTGGGTTTCAAAGCATCATGACAACAATGCAACAGATTATCTCATTAGAATCGATTTTTGGAACAACAACAATTGCAATATTATTATATATATATCTGAAATATAAGGGAATTCTTTAAGCAATTCCTTCATATGGCTCTTAAGATCTGTAAGGCGTTTTACAGAACAATATTCCAGATATGATCTTAGAAAGAGATTGCAAATAGTGGACTAAATTCACTATATGCCTTATGATTCAAGAACACAGGGATTTCTTGTCATTTCTATCAATTACGCTCTATCTTATCATATATTGAATAGAAGTCGTACCACTCATAACCATTCTTTATCAAGTGTTTTATGGTCTGTTCAAATTCTTGGTTTTCAGCTCCTTCAAATACTTCACCCAAAAATCTTTTTCTAAATAGAATATAACCTATTTCTGTTTTTGAATTACGGATGAGAAATACAACAGAACCCGGATTATTTACTGTATAAAACGGGGCGTTGAGTGCTTGATTTTTTCTCTCTGATTTCTTGGCAAATTTTTTTGCTGCCCTAAGTTGTTCTTTTGTCGATACAAATTCAAATGTCGGATTATCTACCCATTGCTTTAACTGGGTCAATTTTTCGATAATATTTACTTCTTTTATGTTTTTTTTGTTTTCCATAATATCACCATTTAGGACTAATCGTAGTATTCGCAAAATGTGAAAGGTTTCAAAATTTCTTAAAAATCCTGAGTGAGTGCAACTTACATTCTGGCAATACGCCCCCCCTTCACTTTTCGCTGGTGTCCTGCCCTCTTACTGTTATCCAGGCGGACCGGATATTCTCCTTATGTTCACCTGAGATCATTGGTGAGCCCAACTGAGTTCGATGTCTTTTTAATTTCTTCTTAACTTCCATCAATCTGTGTTCATAGGTTTGTAATACCGAATATGCCATCATTTATCACCAGCCCTAAAAACAAGCATGTCAATATCGTGTGTCATTGTTTCCAGCTCTTCAATTTTACTCAAAATTTTCTCCATTTTGATATTATTCAGTGCCTGCGCTATCAATTTCTCGCCCTGATTTACAGCCTTTAGTCGGACCGTATCATCAGGCGTTATGTGTTCTTTGCTTGCAATACCAGCCGATATTTCTATCAGGCGGTCCATATAATCGTTTAATTCTGTTTCATTCATTTTATCATCTCTTTTTTTTGAATATCAAAATAATACTGCTCCCTCTAGGGTTTGTGGTTCGGTGGGACAATAGAGGTTGATATTATTGTGATTACTTCTAAAAATTCAGATTTGGTATTTCAATTTTAAGGGGTTATTTCCATGAATAAAGGAGGTATTACGGTATTTCGATGTTTTCCATTTATATATACTATAAAAAAATAACTAAATATCTTCTTAATATAAAATGTTGGAATACCGTAATACCGGCTTATTTAGTGAAATGCCCGCCAAATTATTGAAATACCAAATGAAATTAGCACTCGCACCCCTCTGAAATATTCTGTTGCTTTAAATCAGTGGGGATATTGATAATAATCCCTTCCAAAAACGGAATATTAATTTCTCCATATTGTGTCACATCAGCGAATTTAATGCCCTGAACGGTTTTGACCTGATTGCCTCTGGTGCCGATAAACTTTATGATAAAACCCATTTCCTTCAATTTCTCATCAAATCTTTTCTGACTATGGGGTTTTGTATCTTCAGCCTTGCAATATTGCAGATAAGCAGAAAATACTGATTCATGAAGGAGGCACCAACTGTATTGGCTGATTTTATCATCATATGCAAGATCATTGATTAAATGATTATTGATGAATTTCAGGGAGATATTCGACTCTTCTTCCCACATACGCCTAATATCCCTATCATCAATTTTAATGCCTTCAGCTAATATGATTCTTGCACGCTCAATAAAGATATTCAGTAACGCGCTTTTGTTCTCTTCTGTTGTAAGTTCAGCGAATTTCCTAGGGTTTACCTCGAATACATTTGGAAACTCAACGATCTGAATCCGGTTATAAAATGCCTTTGATTTATCTGATACCCCCGGCACATTGTTTGATCCAAAAATTAATGGTGCTTTATTCCTGAATTTAAACGGGTTCTGGAATTTCTTTTCTACTACTATCGAATCATCACCAGTAAGAGCCTTGAACAAAGAGATGTCCGGAATATATTTTGCAGGAAGGTCCGCGCTAATATTCGCTATTTTCCCCACCAGTTCGGCAGATCTAAACTTTTCATTGCATAAATCTTGCAGGCTCACATTACTAACATTATCATTGCCCAACACATCCGTTAAAACCGATAAGAACAAGGATTTGCCATTATTTCCAGTTTTATTATACAGAAGATATGCTTTCTTGTATGCTTCCTGCAACAAACAGCAAGCGCCTATTTGCTCCAGATAATCAACATCTTTTCCGGCTACAATTTCACTTAAATATTTAGCTATTTCAAATGAATTGGCATCAGGATTATATTCACAATTGATGGTATAGGTAAACCCATAAATTGGATTATGGGGCTTTAATTCCCCCGTCTCTAAATCATATATTCCATTTTTGCATGGGATTAGATTGGAGTTGTTATTAAAGGGGTATTCCTGCACTGTTGTTTCTGTTTTTATTCTGTTGATTATCTCTGAAATCACGCTTGAAATGGTTTTATGCCTAAAAGCTCCTTTAAGCATTTCACTTGTTCTCTTCTCAATATCTTTGTTATTTTCCCTGAATTTGTTCGTATGAAGATCGTAGATATAAATTGTGCCATTGAAGCAAACAGTACTAAAATATTTTTTTAGCGCATTTGTAATATTGTCATATTTTACCACGTATTTATCTTTAACAAGTTCATAATATTCAGTTTTTTTATCGGATTCCAAAGATTTGCGATCTTTTGTTATACCTTCTGCAACACTACGAGGTATATCAAATTCCGGATTTACAATTGGACTATAAACCGCCCCAAAATGCCTTATTAGTGGATCGTGGTGATTTGATACGGCTTTTTTAAAAGGCAAAAATTCTTTGTTTGCCTTATCCTTCAGACTCATACAATTACCCCAACAACCAGTTTGTTCAACAATTCTGTACCAAATAATGAATGGACCTTATTTTCAACAAAGTCAGTTTCATTATTACTTTTTTTTAATAATTTTTTTATCATCTATAAATTCCTGCTTTATTTTAGCATTTTACGCCGTAAATAAAGCTAAATTTTTGAGAAATGTATTTCAATACGGTCCAAAAACTATAGTTTCATGCCGTATGCTCTTGAATATATTGCAATTAAGTCTAGCAATATATTATCAGGGGCATTCTCCGCCCCTTCCTTCAAATTTTTTAGGAACACTTTACGTAGTGCCCCATACCTTTATTGAATTATTTTATCACACTCCTCGCTATTAGAATCGCAAAAATATGCCATAATAGGCTTAGTTTTAAAAAAAGCGTAAAGGGTTTTTCAAAATAATATCTGCAAATTGTATAGCTATAGCTTAGTATATACATATACGCCGTCAGAACATATAAAGGTATCGATTTGAAATTGGTTTTTCTTTTTAATTTTGAAATAATACTATTATTATAACCATAAAGGATCCTTTTTGGTAGTTGAATTGTGGCAGAAATACTTAAATACTAAAAGCACACATGTTTATCATAAGGTAGCATTATGATAATCGGATACGTAAGAACTTCACTGAAAGAAGAACATGAAGAAAATCAGATTAAGCAGTTGGTTGATTTTGGTATTCCCAAAGAAAATATTTTTGTTGATACTGCTGTTTCCGGTATCATTAGTCCCTATGATAGGAAAGGCTTCCAGAAACTCATAGACTATGTGAAAACCCATGAGGTAAGGCATTTGTATATCTATGAACTCTCAAGACTCTCACGCGACCTCACGGACCTCCTAAACGTAATGCGTGATCTTGATAGACTAGATATTTGTGTGGAAAGTCTTTCACCAAATGAATCCTGGCTGAACTGTGATCCTTCTATTAAGCAACTCATAATTTCAGTTATGGGTTGGTGTGCTCAGAGGGAACGTGAGAATCTAAGTGAAAGAACCAAGGCAGGGATGGCTAGAGCAAAATCAGAAGGTAAGCACCTTGGTAGACCGTACAAAGAGATTGATTGGGGATATGTAGAGTATCAATATTCTGAGGGAATGAACTACAAAGAAATTGCTGAAAAGATTGGTGTGCCATATTCCACTCTGATGAGAAGGAAAAAGTAGTGTTTTATTGTTACGAAATATCCAATATTTGACAGATCATTCTGAAAAAAATTATTTGCTATCTCAAAAGGCGGTTCGACTGATTTTCTGTTTTTTTGATCCCTCAAACCTATGTACATTATTTTAGAATGAGCCAATCATTTTTTAGCCCATTAGCTCATGGATAAAATGTACGGATTGTGAGTTATGGCTATTGAAGTACAGAGTGTTGGTGTGGCGGGAATTGGTGTACCAGAAATTAACGCACCGGAAATTGATTTGCAGGAAAGATTGTATGAAATACTAAACCAATTTGAAACACTACCCTTTTTATTTATCGGTTCAGGAATCTCAAGAAGATATATTGGCCTTGGAGATTGGGAATCATTATTGACAAGATTTTCAGATATTATCGGCATTCCTTTTTCCTATTATCTGACTAAATCTGATGGAAATTTAGCCATGGCAGGGGAACTACTGGCCAAAGATTATCATAAGTATTGGTTTAAAAATACAGATGAAATTACGAGAAAAAGATATGAAACTGAATTAAAGTTAAAAAAAATAGCATCTCCTCTAAAAATTGAAATATCAAATTATCTCAATGAACAAGTGAAAGATTTCAAGACTGATACTTATATTAAAGAAGAAATTGAGTTGCTAAAACAAGCAACTTTTGATGGCATTATTACAACAAATTGGGATATACTATTAGAATCTTTATTTCCAGATTTTAAAACTTATGTTAGCCAAAATGAGTTACTAAATTCAATTCCACAAATGATCTCGGAAATTTATAAGATCCACGGTTCTTGCTCTTCACCTAATAGTCTTGTGCTTACTTCTGAAGATTATCGTGAATTCGATCAAAAAAATTCATATTTAATTGCCAAATTGTTGACTTTGTTTACTGAACATCCAATAATATTTATAGGATATTCATTATCCGATAATAATATTCGAAAAATTTTGAATTCTGTAATATCTTGTCTAAATGAAGAAAATTTAAAGAAAATGGAGGCACGGTTAATTTTCGTGGAATGGGATAAGGAACACCAAGGTGATGCTATTTATACTGATTATCTATTGTCCGATGATAATAGAATACCGCGTACAGTAATTAGGACAGACAATTATGCTGCAATATTTCAAGCATTATGCTCCTTAGAACGAAAACTTCCTACAAAATTTCTGAGGCAAATTAAAGAGCTATTATATGAAATTGTTATTACCAACGATCCAAAAGGTAAGATTGAAGTATTACTGAACATTGATGACGATGAAGAATTGGAAAATGCCCGTTTTGTAATTGGTGTTGGAGAATCACCCTCAGTGTCAAAGATTGGATTTGATCCGATTGACTCAAAACATTTATTCAAAGATTTAATTTTTGATGAACTCAAATGTAATCCGAAAGATATTTTGTCGATAACTCTTCCTAGGATTTTAGAAACGACATGTACAAAATATATCCCTATTTTTAAATATTTAAGAAAAGCAGGATATCTCTCTGATGAAGGAATTCTTAATAAAAAAGATCTACATCCAAAAATTGTGAGTTTGGTTGAATCGATCTCAACAAATAAGGATTATTTTCGTGTTGGTGGATATGAAAGTAAAATTGAAGAGATCCAGGGTTTTAAAGGAGGAATTCCTGCAATGACTGAATACTATGGGAAAAATGTAATGCTGTATTACATAACCTTAATGGAAAGAGAAAAAATTGAGATAGAAGAACTGGAAGTCTTCTTAAGAGATAATTATGAGAGATTTGAAAATTCCAAAAATCAACGTACTTTTTATCATAAAATTGCTGGTATATATGACTTGTTGAAATTTGGAGAATTTGAAACAATTGAAACTCATGATTAGACTCTAAAAAAATTAATTATTTCAACACTTTTCCACATATAATGCAGTATTTTTGTCCAGGCGGATTCTCTTTAAAGCACCTCGTGCATGTTTTAGCCTCTCTTAGGACCGGCTGTGATTGGATATTGTTGTCACTGGAAGAAATGGTTTCACAATGACGCCCTGCCTCAGCTATAATATCTGCTTGTGATAGATGGCAATATACTTTAAATTGTGCTGATTCTAAATTTCCCCATGCAATTAATTTAATGATGGTTTCCTGCCATCCTCCTTGAACCATATGAGTTATTCGACTGTGCCGGAAAGAATGTGGAGTGATCTTCTTCTCAATATTTGCCCTTTTAATCAGTTTCATTATCCGCATTCTTAAGCTGTCATACTGAAATGGCATATTTTGCTTGGTGATAAAAACATTATCTTCGGGTTGTGGGTCTCCTTTATAATAATCCCGTATCCAATGAAATATCAAATCTTTTGATTCATATATTGGAATGAATCTATCAATGCCAGTCTTAAAATTAACATGAATAACGACACAATCTGAATTTGAAAAATCAAGATCCTTCCATTTCATAACAGCGATTTCACCAATTCGGAAGGCACCTTCATAAATAAGGCTAATTAATAATCTATCTCTGCTGTTACTACAATGCTGGATTATCTCTTCGATTTCAGCTCTTGTTAAAATGTCATTTGCCGATTTTGTTATTTTTTGCCCTTTTGGTGTCTTCATTTCCTGAATTTTTTCAATTGGAATACTACAGTAATTTTCATCTATCAACCACAAGTAAAACCGTTTTAAAAATGATAAATAGTCACGGATCGTGTTTGTTGAGAGCGCGCCATTCTTAATACTGTTTACGCATTCATAGACATCATAAATAGACGCCTGCCGGAATGGTGTCTTGATGTGTTTTGAAGTACTGCATAAAGAAGATATGATTTTATAGCTCCTTCCTTTACTGATATTACTTTTAAATTGTAAAAATTGCACAAAATCCCGTATTAATTTGCCGTCCTCCTCCGTCATATCACCGGCAGAAATACGGTTTAATATTCCTCTTTCAGCATACATTAATCGCTTATCATTATTGTAAAAAAAATTTGCATTTCGTGAATTATTATTCACCTTCATACAACCCATTTGTTTCATTTCATCCAACTCCTTTTGCCGTATGGCTTCGGCAATAAAGCAAGGCAAAATGAAGAGCATACGGCGACTGGGGTTCGAATCCCCATAGCAGCACTCTTACGGGATTTATCTGTTCCTTTTTAGATTTTAAGCCCTTTTAAGTCTTATTTCAAATGAGATATTTAGTGATATATTTTTAGAGCATGTATCCTTTACCCACAGGTTTCAGTAGATGGAATGAGATTATTCCTCAGGTGGATCAGGAGTCATAAAAAGACCTAAAAGTCTTCAATTCTCTAAAAAACTTATATCCACTGGATTTTAGATGTGCACCAGATGGTTGGGTAAATCCCCATCGTGGGTGAGGGGGTAGTACCAGATAATATTTTACCCCCATTGACTTTTTTCCAAGCCCAAACGACTGTCTAAAGCAAACCTTCAACGTGATAATTCAAAATGAGAGCCTTTTTTTTCCGGAGAATTCAGTTTTCATTATGAGACAGGATGCCTGGAGCAGGGTAGATATTCTACCGCCCAGATGGCGCAGTACCTCGGCGGTCATGCCATGCTCCCCGTCCTGGTATAGAACACGCACGCGGGAAGGGGAATAGGGATTTCTCTACGGAGGGTTGTGGTGGTTGGTGTCAGGTTAACAGGTTTGGGACGGGTGGATACGGGTGCCTGCTCTGTCACCCGTACCAAAACGGAATGTGATGTGCCGTTGGTTTCGCAAATAATCTCGTATTTCTCAGGTGTGTGACAGGTGATCGGGGGGTACGGGCAAAAGCCGATAGGCCATGTACTACCCACCCTATACTCTTCACGCACGTGTATCATGTACCGGTGATTCGGTACTGAATGTGAATGGCTAATTTCTAAATTTCACTGGAAATGCCTAATCTGCCGGTGGACTTATCCTTGACAAAAACCAATAATAATTTGTTGTTTGTTCGTTTCAGAACCGATAAATCTTCAAACGGGACAGCTGATTTTCTGAACTGACTCGTCAGGCATACATTACATTCAGGAGAAATTTATGAACCGTCAGATAGAAAACCGATATGTGCTCCGGTGTATCGAAGGAGTAGTAGTGGGATGGAGTGATACCATTAGGCACTTTTTTGTTTTCCTTTCTCCTATCATCACAATGTTTCATAATGGTGAAATTCTCCGTTTGTTCCGTAGGTGTAGCGCCCGGGTTTCGGAAAAATTACCGGGAATGGAGAAGCTTCAAAAGAAAACTATTAGGTGGTTCAAATTAATTCGCCCTGATTTCTCACTCCGCTTTTACGCAAGTAATACTATAGCATATAAAAAGAGAATATTAAAACAACCGTTACTTCTTTTAGTAACCGGGTGAATTTATGGAAGATAATCAGCCAGATGATGACAGGATTATCATCAAAGCAAATAATATTTACAAAATTTTTGGGTCAAAACCTTCAAAGATACTAAAATATCTCGAAAGAAATTGTTCCAAAGATGAAATTCGTGAAAAAACTGATCATATTGTTGCATTAAACAACGTCTCTTTTGAAGTTTATGAGGGTGAAACCTTTGTTATTATGGGTCTTTCAGGCTCCGGGAAATCAACAATTCTTCGGTGTATAAACCGCCTTATCGATCCGACCAAAGGAACGATCACGATCAAAGATCACGACATCACCGCCATGAACGATGAAGAACTCATTCAGGCACGGCGGCACCTTATGGGCATGGTTTTCCAGAATTTTGCCTTGCTCCCTCACAGAACAATACTCGATAATGTTGCATTCGGGCTTGAGGTTCAGGGCATAAAAGAGGAAAAACGGTACACACAGGCCGAAGAAGCCCTGTCTCTTGTCGGACTCGAAGGATATGGTGAGAGTTATCCGGATCAGATGTCAGGCGGTATGAAACAGCGGGTTGGTCTGGCACGGGCACTTGCCAGTTCGCCTGATATTCTCCTCATGGATGAAGCATTTTCTGCCCTTGATCCGCTCATCAGGCGGGATATGCAGGATGAACTCATAGAACTCAGGGAACGGCTCAACAAAACCATTATTTTTGTCACCCATGACCTCGATGAAGCGTTGAAACTTGGCGATCGGATTGCTCTGATGAAAGACGGCGCTATCATTCAGGTAGGAACGCCCGAAGAAATTCTTACCAATCCTGAAAACGCCTACGTTGAGCGGTTTGTTGAAGACGTTGATATGACAAGGGTTCTGAGTGCCAAAGATATCATGAAAAAACCGGAACCACTTATCCTGATTCGTGACGGACCTCACGTTGCCCTGCACCTGATGCAGGAATACGGGATATCAAGTGTCTTTGTTGTCGGAAGAAACCGTGTCCTTGAAGGCCTGATTATGGTAGACGATGCTGTCCGGGCATTAAAAGAGAAAAAGACCATCAGTGAAGTGTTGATACGTGATATTCCGGTGATAAACCTTGAAGAACCAGTCAGTGATATCATCCCCATGATAGCCGACATCCAGTACCCGGTTGCCGTCGTAAATGATGAGAAGAAACTGAAGGGAATCATCGTCCGTGGCACAGTTCTTGCGGCAATAGGCAGAAAGGAGACTGATGCATAATGGCTGATACTTCCGCAATACCCAAAATACCGCTCGGAGATGCTGTAGAAGCCATCGTTGACTGGATGAAGGCAAATCTTGGATGGCTTCTGGATGGTATAACCGCGGTCCTTGATGCTTTCATTAACGCCGCCTTATTTGTACTGACGGTTATTCCGCCGGTTCTTATGATCCTGATCGTATCCGGATTAATGTACTTCCTTGTCAGAAGAAAGGCGAAATTTATGGGGCTAAATACATCACTTTCAACCAGAAATGGCCTGAAACTCCTTCAGCTCCCCATCATGACGGTGTTGTGCCTGCTGTTAATCTGGGATCTCAGGTTGTGGCCGGAGACTATGGAGACTCTGTCACTGGTCATTGTCGGAGCGACGATCTCACTTGTCATCGGTGTTCCCATCGGGATTCTTTCTGCCAAAAACCCAAAACTTCAGGCTTTCATGAGAATTTTCCTCGATTTCATGCAGACCATGCCTTCCTTTGTATACCTGATTCCTGCTATCATCTTCTTCGGACTCGGAGAAGTCCCAGGTGTTATCGCAACCGTTATCTTTGCCATGCCACCGGCAATCCGACTGACCGAACTCGGTATCAGGCAGATACCAAAAGAGCTCGTTGAGGTTGCCGATGCATTCGGTGCAACGCCGGTTCAGAAACTGATAAAGGTTGAACTTCCGGTTGCCCTCCCGACCATTATGGCCGGAGTCAATCAGTGTATCATGCTTGCCCTTTCAATGACGGTTATCGCATCCATGATTGGAGCCGGAGGACTTGGGTATCAGGTACTCTACGGCATTCAGAGGGTTGATATCGGGACCGGATTTGAAGCCGGACTTGCCATTGTGATTATTGCAATTATCCTTGACAGGCTCACACAGAATATTGTCATTGTCAGAGAACAGAAAGGATAACTATATATATTGTTTTTTTTGTACAGTTAACTCATAAGCTCGTTTTTTGCCCCTTTTGGTAAAATAATCGTGTTTTGGTCGTGTTTAGATGAATTTATTTAACAAAACAGTTGTCCTAGTCGCTCTGATTGGCATTGCAATGGTTATGGTTGCAGGATGTGCCGATCAGGGGACACAGGCAGCAGAAAAAGGGAAAATAATCGGAATAGAGCCGGGCGCAGGCATAATGATGATGTCTGAGAAGGCCATCGAAGATTATGGCCTTGACTTCGATCTGGTAGCCAGCAGCAGTGCGGGAATGGCATCTGAACTTACCAAGGCAATTGGTGAAGAGAAATGGGTTGTCGTTACCGGATGGACACCACACTGGAAATTTGCACGTTATGACCTCAAGTACCTTGACGATCCAAAGGGCGTCTATGGTGGAGAGGAATACATCGCAACGCTGTCCCGGGTAGGTCTTTCAGATGACAGCCCTGATCTGTATTCAGTCATTAAACGTTTCTACTGGACTCCGGAAGACATGGCATCAGTCATGCTCAATGTCGAAGGTGGCATGACGCCGGAAGATGCAGCAGCAAAATGGATTGCAGACAACCCTGAGACCGTCACCGAATGGATTGGCGGCGTTTCTTCTGACGGTGAGAAAGTTACCATCGGCTATGTTCTCTGGGATTCCGAGATTGCCAGCACAACCGTTATTCAGCAGGTTCTGGAACAGGCAGGATTTAATGTTGACACCTCTGCTGTGGATGCCGGTCCTCTGTATCAGGCTGTTGCAGACGGTGATGTTGACTTTACCATTTCATCATGGCTTCCGGCAACCCATAAGGTCTACCTGGACAAGTATGAGGGTAAGATTGTGGTAGTCGGAAAGAACCTCGAAGGCGCAAAAGTTGGCCTTGT
>Ga0075124_10000984_pt1 | contig 13321 bp, 14 predicted proteins | sample AntAceMetag02UKS_FD_69809 | JGI IMG/M metagenome (GOLD analysis project Ga0075124, IMG submission 69809) | Saline lake microbial communities from Ace Lake, Antarctica - Antarctic Ace Lake Metagenome 02UKS | ecosystem: Environmental > Aquatic > Non-marine Saline and Alkaline > Saline | place... | reverse complement strand
ATAATTATTTTGATTTTTCATTCAGGGCACGGATTTTCAGACGGATGATCCATACTGTCCCGGGATTTCCGGCGATAGGCAACCACAAAGAACAATACCTGTTTTTTTGGCTTCTTCACTGAATTGTGTGGATAAATGTCTCAGGAATTCTCCTTTGCGTAGATAAGAACACAATTGCAGCACACAAAAATCCCCGAAAACAGGCGGGACAGAGAGATGTTCACCTGTCTCTCCTGTATATGACCTGTTTCACACCCGGGGAGGGTCTTGCAGGGAGGGGGGCACCTCCTCCCTTGCTCTTCGTCAGAACCAAAAGACGATAAAATTCAAAGATATTGACAAGACTTTGATTCATGTGGAAAAAACAGATTCACTCATGTTAAGAACCTACATGAAACAGCGATGACCTGTTTTTTTTTGCTCAGGATTACGCCAGATAACCGGTTTGCGATGAAGAAGGAATACAATGAAGAAACCTACATAAACACCGGAAATAATACGCGAAAACAAAAAAAAGGATGATGCTCCCTGTTACAGGATTATGTCTGCCTCTTTTTCAGAAGATACACCATGCCGGTGGCAAGGATAGCGAGCCCATACGGGACGGGACTCTGCTGCGTCTCCGTTGCCTCGGCTTCAACGGGAGTCGCAATGACTGCAACCTCTGCCTCAGAGGTCTGGATCTCCTCTACCTCAGATCTAGAGGTCGCTTCCGCCACCGGCACATCACCCTCTACAGCCCCGATGGCAAAGAGGGAGAAACCGGGTGATTCAGCAGTGAAGTAGTATTTCCCGGTGTCCTCACCGGACACACTGGTCTGGAGAGGAGTCCAAACATTATCATGATAGCGGTACAGGAGAACATCCTCCGGAGCAAAGCCCTGTTCCTCCAGCCAGGCCTTCGTGACGCCGAAGTACAGCGTCACACCCGCAATTGAGGCATCCGTTGTATGATAGAGGGTCACCTCATCATATTCATAGACGGCATAAACCGGGGCATCCATCCCCGGAGGGAGAGCTTCCTTTCTGACCGTGATGAGGATTTCCGGGATCTTTTCGCCGGCTGTCACCTCAATCTCATAGATCGCAGAGTTCTGAATGCCAAAGGAAGCGTGCCCGCCGGCAGGGAGGGAACAGGCTGCACCGGCCGATACGTCAGAGCGCCCGCCACCGGAACCATGTGTGACTGGTGCCGGCGTGGGTGTGGGGGTCGGCACCGGTACAAGGGTGAAGGAGACAGACGCGGTTTCACCCACGACCACTATCTGTTCGGCAGGGTTCACATAGCCAGCAAGTGAGACGTTTATTGTATGCACCCCCAGCTGGAGGTAGAAGGAGTCGTCTGTGGTAAGGGCGGTCTTCACGCTGTCCACATGGATGGAGGCCCCCGCAGGTGTCGAGGAGACCATCACGCTGCTGCCGTATATCAGCGGATAGTCATCCGTGCCGATGCCGGGTATCACCAGCGGCTCATCACAGATACCATCAAAGTCGGCGTCAACGCCCCACTCAGAGATGTTTTGTGCAGGATCGCCCAGCCAGACGTTGCCGCCGAGATATGGCCCGCCGGCGATGTTGGTGCCTTGTCCGTACGTACCGTTCAGGACAGTATCCAAACTGTCTGTAGTATAGAGATTTTCTTCATTGTCAAAGACACAATTTACAGCCCTCAGAGAACCTGGACCACTGGCATATACTCCGTTGCCGGTATCTGCCACGTTATTCTTAAAGGTCGTGTCCGTCAGATGGGCATTTTCAGAATCAGAGAAAAATGCTCCACCACCGTTATCCACCACCTCGTTGTTCTTAAAGGTCAGGCCAGTCAGGGTGGGACTGGCAGAATTATAGAAATGCGCCCCTCCGCCACTTGTTGCCGTATTGTACTCAAAGGTCGTGTCAGTCAGGGTCGGATTGGTGGTCATATAAAAATACACCGCACCGCCGTTAAACAATGCCGAATTGCTTTCAAAGGACGTGTCAGTCAGGGTCACACCGTCAGATAAACGGAAATACAGACCGCCACCACAATCCCCTGCCGAGTTGCTCTCAAAGACGGTGTCGGTGATCTTGCTGTTGTCGACATACTCGAGATACACCGCACCACCACCATAACTATTCCCTGTCACCGCATTCCCGTTAAAGACACAGTCAGTGATGGTGAATCCCTGAAGACGGGTATCATATGTTCCGTTACCATAGACGGCAGCGCCGTCGCCGGCAAGGGTGTTACCCGAAATGTTGAGGCCCTGTAGAGTGACGTTGTCCGCCATGACTGTTACTGCAGGTGCGTTCTGTGATGTATTGGTGATGAGCGGACGGGTGGGGGAGCCTTCCCAGCGCTTGATCAGGACATTGGGCTTGTCAATGGTGATCCCGGCCTCATAAGTGTAGCTTTCCACACCCCAGATGCGGACAATGTCGCCCACACCGATGCCGGGAATGGCAGAGACGGTGGTGTAGTTGTAGGCCCCCTCCACACAGGAGACGTTCCATGTCTGTGCTCCCACAGCTGCGGGGAACATGAAACATCCCAGAATCAGGCAGAGCACTACAAATCGGGCTGTGCTCCGCATTATATAGCGATTATCTTTATCCATTTTGATCATCAGACCTGGAATCAATCGAAAACAAATTGCACCAATATCAAAATCATCGGGGACCCAATATATATTTATCCCCGTTTGGAGGCGATAAGGTAATTAATCATTTTTGCAAGCAGTATAAGGCAACCAATCTCAAAACATAAAATATATCGGATATATTTTTAGAATATAGGAATAAAACAAGCGTTTTAATGTAAGGAGGCTGTCTTTTAACGTCAGCTAAATGATGGGTATTGGGTTGATTCTTCATCTGAAAGAAGAAGCGATTTCCAATAGAAACCGAATTTACTTTTTTTCTGCATCAGACGTGATTCAGAACCTGCTATCATATGCTCCGGATGAGTCCGAATACGAGTCTGGCATACGTTCTTACTATAACGAATTATGAAGAAGAGAGATTTATCGAAGTGCTCTATCAATTGTATAGTCGGATGCATTTATGCCGACATCAACCAATCACGGAGATGATTGCAGATGGTGGCCAACCAGATGGAAAAGGGCGCAAAGATGACCGGACTGAAGGTGAAAAACGCAGACGTTGCCGCCATTCTCTATGAAATTGCTGACATACTCAGACTAAAAGGTGTTTCATTCAGGCCGCAGGCCTACAACCGGGCGGCCCGGACCATCGAGAATCTCGATGAGGACATCACAGACATCCATGACCGGGAAGAACTGGAAACGATTCCCGGTGTGGGAACCGCCATCGCAGAGAAGATACGGACCATCATCGAACAGGGCACACTTCCCTATCTGGACACATTACGCGGAGAACTCCCCGAAGGACTCTATGAATTAATGGGTATCGAGGGGATTGGTCCCAAAAAAGCCCTCATCCTCCACAAAGAGCTGGGCATTACCGGCATCGAAGACCTTGAGAACGCGGTGAAGGCAAAAAAGGTCAGAAAACTGGAGGGATTCGGGGAACAGTCGGAGAGAAGAATTCTGGAAAACATTCAGGTCCAAAAGGAGCGGCACACCCGTTTCCTCCTGGGATTCATTCTCCCTGAGGCAGAGGCAATCGAGCAGAAACTAAAGAGTCACCCGGCAGTGCAGAAGGCATGCCTCGCGGGCTCCATTCGGCGACGAAAAGAGACCATCGGGGATCTGGATATCCTTGTCGCAACAGACGACCCTGACGCGGTTTCGGAATTGTTCTGCTCACTCCCTGAGGTACAACGGGTGGTGATGAAGGGGCCGAAACGGTCAACGGTTGTGCTCAATAGGAACCTGCATGTGGACCTGCGGGTGATACAGCGTGGCCAATTCGGTGCCGCCCTTCAGTATTTCACCGGGTCAAAGGCCCATAACATCCACCTGCGCCAGCGTGCCATAAAAAAGGGCCATAAACTGAGCGAATACGGCCTCTTTGCACGGGATAGCGGGGAAATTATTGCACAGGGAAGTGAAGATGAGATCTACGAAGCCCTGGGCCTTGCCTTCATCCCTCCCGAACTCCGGGAGAACAGCGGTGAAATCGAGGCCGCAGAAGAAGGACAGCTCCCCCACCTCATCGACTACGGTGATCTGAAAGGCGACCTGCACGTGCACACCCGCTGGAGCGACGGCGCCCATTCCATCCGGGAGATGGCAGAAACCGCACGGTTGCTGGGACGTGAATATATCGCTATCTGCGACCATTCGGCAGGGCTCGCCATCGCCCACGGCATGACAGACGATACAATCCGCAAACAGGCAGGAGAGATTGCCGAACTGAATCGCGACCTTGATGACATCACCGTCCTGCACGGCATCGAGGCGAATATCGACCGGGACGGAAACCTCGACGTAAAAAAGGATGTCCTCCGCGACCTTGACTTTGTCGTGGGGAGCATTCACTCCGGATTCCAGCAGCCGGAGAAGGAGATGACCGAACGGCTGCTTTCGGCCATCCACCACGACCACCTGGACATGATCGGCCACCCAACGGGGCGCCTCATCCTGAAAAGGGAGCCATACGAGCTTGATATGGACAGGGTCTTTGAAGCGGCGGCAGCGGCACATGTCCTGATGGAAATCAACGCGTTTCCCTCACGGCTTGATCTCTGTGACGTCCACTGCCGGCGGGCACAGGCACGCGGCGTGATGATGGGGATAGGGACCGATGCCCACGCTATTGAACACCTCCGTTTTTTGGATCTCGGTGTGGCAGTGGCCCGCCGGGGCTGGCTGGAGAAGGGGGATGTGATCAATACACGATCACTTGCCGGGATCCAGACTTGGCTGGAGGGGTGAGGGGGCCCTCACCCCGGGCCTGCATCAGGGCGACTGCCGCGAGAACCGCTCATTTACGATGGCATGATACCGGATAAAACTCCCCTTCATCATCTCCGGGTGGTTGTTCAGGAGTGACCCATGGGCCCACACAGGAGAGGATACAGCACCCGATGAATGGCCATACCAGCAGATGCCGGGTGCAAACCGGGTACCAGCGCAGCACTGCACCGAAAGTGAGAGAGGTGTCGCACCATGAATCCCGGGAGGGACAGATTCAGGAATGGGAATAAATAATTCCGGGGTTCAGCAATGCAAAAAAGTCATGTTCCTTATTTGTTTCAACAATACGCTATGAATTTGCTGAATTTTGGGATTATAATACAGTGCAGGCAGATCCACCGCCAGATACTGCGCCACTATCACAAAGCCAAAAATTGAATGGATAGGTGTCTATCTTCTACAGTGTTTACCTGGTCCACGTAGTTCGGTACATGCTTCTTTCATGTGTACCTGCACGTTTCCGTTCAGGCAACCGCAGAAAATGGACTTGTCTGGGCAATTTTCGTCATCAATACGCTTACCAAAACAAACCTGACCATGAGGTCCGTTGCCTTCCCCTTTATCCCACACACAGAGAAGATAGTCCCCTTCCAGATAGAGGCATGCCTTCCATACCCCCCCTTCACAACAGCAATCGATGTTTAATACATCCAAATGCTGTTTTGACTTATCTGCATGGTAGACAATATTCACCTGGCCCTTTGCGTCACTAGCGTTACAATGACCCTGACCGTTAAAACCGATGGTGATACGCTCTTCTTCAGCAGTACATGAATTATTCAGTGTTCCTCCACCTGTCGCCTTACAGAAATCACCGTCTGCTGCGGACACAACACCTGTCATCGCAAGCAGCACTGCACAGGCAATAAGCCCTACAAATATCTTCTTCATCTTTTTTTCCATCCGTTTACACGTGGTGTTTATCGGGTACCATCCCAATACTGATACCCTGGAGCAGGCAGTACCGTAATGCACGGGCAGATACGAATCATGCGTTGTGCATGTGTGATGGCACTTTCCACCCTCTCTTCATCCACCTATTCTCCCCAGAGATAATACCCCCGGTACGTCTCATACCTTATATACATTATGACAATAGGAAATCTGCCGTTTTTGATTTTAATCGGCGTAGACTACTCGTTTTGCACCCGCCTGCCGCAACGGATTTTCTTACGGGCATTGTCTGTGTGCAGGAGGACTCATGAGCAATGATGAGGATAAGGATAACGATGAGGCCACCATACTGACCATCTCCGGTATCTCGATCTGGGAGTCTCGGTGGGCCGCCGGGGCTGGCTGAAGGGATGAATTGCACCGCAGGCACCAGGGCCATCACGAGGCTGTTCATACAGCAAATATTCAATGGGAAAAACGTATATTTCGCTTTCTGTTGGTTACCAAAAATGAACAATCACTGATAAAAGGGGGGACCTCTCACCCGGCCCCTTTCATCACCTTTCCGAGATTAACAGGCATCATACCAAGCGCCTGCAAAATCGCGAGAAGCGCAAAAAACACCCCTGACAGGATGAATGCGAGACCAACCAGTTTGAGTGTCATGATCATCGGACCATACGAAAACGCAATGATCCGTGTCTGCACAAGATCAGGATTTTCAGAAATCTGTGCATTCTCCCAATCCGCTTTGGGAAGTTCATAGATTGTTTCAAGAGCCGGTTTGAATGTCGTGAACTCTATCGTAACGGCAGAAAGCGCCATCACAAATCCAATTAACCAGAGAATTGCCCCGATCATAACCAGCATTTTAATTTTTTTCATTGCGGCTTCTGCTTCCATGTCTAATGAACCCCCCGTACATCGAATGCAGGTAAAGAGAGGAACACCACTATACTGTTCAGATCAGATCCCCCTGCAATACCATACCACCCCTTTTCCGGGGCATGGGGGGGTATTATGTTATGAGCGATATTTAAAGCATACAGCAAATTTAGCCTGAAAATCGATTTATTCAGTGGATACAGAATGGTAAACAGACACCGCAGTTTCATTTTCTGAATGTATTTTTTCTTCAGGAATACACCAGCATATCCCAAAATGTACCGGTCATTGAACAGGTATGGAGCAAAAATTGATTCGATATTTCCGTAATGCCGCTAATCCCTGCAAATCACCGATCACCTCTGAACAGACTATATATCCTCACTCTCCGGAACTACGTGAATAGCTACGGTAAAAGTACCATCAGGTTTCGTGAAGACACATTGTCACTGTACTCTCTTCCGGACACTATCCTCCATCTCATTTCTCACCTCCTTACGAGAGGTGGTAAACGCTCTTACAAAGGAGGCATGCATGGTGCCCTGCGACCGAAGATCTGCAGAGGTAGCCAGAAGAATATCATCGTGAAACAAGCCGCCCATCGCCTTCCAGCGCTGAAAGGGCGCGAAGAGCGCTCGTCTCCTTATCCTTTATTTCAAGCATGATATCAACGTCAAAACAACGAATATCTTCGGTAAACCGGAGAAAATCAGGAATATCAATCGTTACGGCATGCTTCCCCAGACGGCCGTCGGGGTCCTGTGTGCTGTAGTCGACCATCGGGATACCATCCGGCGGACGCCATGTTGCTGCTACGTCCGGATAAATATCTGCCACCTGCTCATCAAACGAGGCGTTCACCCGGTGATGCAGTGTGTCGAATATGACCGGAATACCAGTCTCTGCATGAACCCGAAGACAGTCTCTGGCCGTGTACCTTCGGTCATCGTTTTCTATCACAAGACGACGGAGGATCGGCTCCTCAAGACTGAGGTACCGCTCGACAAACCGGTCAATGCCTGCGTCCCGGTCACCATAGACCCCTCCGACATGGAGCTGAATTTTTGCCGTTGTGTCCATTTCGAGGAGATCAAGAACCTCAGCATGATAGGCGAGTTCAGCGATGCTCCGTTCAAGGATGTCCGGGTCTTTTGCATTGAGGAGAATAAACTGGTCCGGGTGCATGGAAATCCGCATCGCGTGGTCGCGGATGAAGGCCCCGATAGCAGCGAACTCCTTTCGAAAGGACTCCTGCCAGTCGGCGGTGCAGACAGGGTGGGAAGCGAAAGGGACGAGATCTGACGTGATACGGAAGAAAATAATTCCGTTAGAGGTATTGTAACGAAGAATTTCACCGAGGCAGTGGAGATTCCCCTCCACTGTCGAGAGCAGCCGCTCGTCGGAATATGACCGGAGACGGAATGTCCGGCTGCTCCGGCAGGGAAGCGACTGGTTGATGCATGGATATCCTATTTTCATTTCCCACCCTCAGATGGTCAGAGGAATGCTCGTACCTCATCCCGGATGACACTCCGGTTCACCGGAATTGCAGGGTTATTGGAACGCCGCCTGCATGCCACTTATCTGCGGCATTCCTTCGCGGATCCAGTCCCATGCATCCTGCTCACAGTTTTTCCGGAAGAACCGGAGATCACTGTTCGGGAAGATGAAGAAATGGTCCACATAGTTCAGTTTTCTCTCCCATTCCTCGTCACCAACGATGGCCTGACGCTCGATATACAGGACCCGTGAATCCCCCCTCACGTCATCGTCCATTGCCCCGACACCCTCACTCTGAAGATCGGAGATATCGACAAACAGCCGGACCACTCCAAAATTCTCAATCGCACGCCGCAGTGCCGGCATGAAATCCTCAGTATAATCTTCACTCGTAATTTCGCCGATGAACTGGAATCCAACCAGACATCCACGGCTTTCAGGCAGTAATTCGATCATTTATCTTCACCTCTTCTCCCTTGAACACAGGAATGCCACGGTAGAATCCAATGTCTATCACCAGAACATCACCTCTCCTTCACCCCTTTGGGAATGATGTTTCTCACGCGTTCATGGCCCCCGCCCTCCATATTTTCGTCTTTCCATACAGTCCTATGCGTGGGTAGAATGTAATCAGGAGATTAAATATCTTTTTGCCGGCTGCCAGGCTTCAATGGATGGATTACCGGTGCCTGAGGGAAGCATCCTTCATTCCGCCGACATGAGGTAAGAATCCAAAACATGACACAAATGATGCCGAAAACGAGAAAAGGGTGGATATCAGGCAGGCAATTCACCAAAGTGTCCGGTTGAAGAATCTCACCATCTCCCCGTATGCGTCACGGGCAACAAAACTGTCCGAGAGCTGCCAGTTCAACCCCGGTCACCTCAACCACCGGAGAAAAGGGCGGCTGAATCACGTCAATATAATGGAGTTCAGTATCACCCACCGCCGTTATCGACTGCAGCACCCCGTCCGGCAAAATCACAACCTCTCCTTCGCGGACGGTCACCGTCGTATTGTCACAGCGAATCTCTGCTTCGCCTCCGGTCAGACAGACAAACTCAGAACTTCCCATCAGCCGGTGCGGAGGTGTCGCATTACCCGCCGGGATGGTGACATGGCCAAGGCTGTAATTTGCCGGGATATGCGGATTTTCGTCACCGATGAGCCCGGTATAGTGTCCCTGCCCATCGAAGATGGTAAACCCATCTCCCGGCGTAATCAAAAGAATGCCCTCATTCTCTGCCGGGGAGGGACTCTCGTTGAGGCATCCGGCAGAGAGGAGCGTGAGTGTGGATAGAAAGATGAGACAGACGACCCTGTGCATAGATAATGAGTCTGCAGGAGGGGAAATAAATCAGATTATCTGCTGCTGTTGGTGGAGTCATCAGTATTGGGATAATACCGCTCTTTCACACCATCACTTCAAATTGATTTACCCCGGGTGCTGGTTAAATTGGAATTTCAAAATTGAACCATTCGATGCCAGTCAGGAATGCATAACCCATATCGTTCACAGGGATTGATGCAACCACAGGTGAGGGGAAGATTGCTGCACGGGCGTTTGAATTCCTGGAGGAAATCCGGTTGGTGTAATGATCAAAGGTCATACGTTCCAAATAAACCCTGTCGTATTTATTCAATGTGGAAAAAGAGCACAAATCTGCCCAAAAGATGAAATCATCGCCTTAGCAGGCAAAAAACCAGAGAAACATCATGGCTCAGGAAAGGAGGGGAAGACAGGGAAACGGATATTTTTTAGTGGATATATTCCATGCCTTGGCCTGTCGGAAGGCCTCCAGATGAAAAGCACCGGTCTCCTGCAGTGTGTGCTCAGGGACCGGTTGTTTTCCTGTCTCCCTGGATTTCAAAGAATCAGAGTGGGTTGGTATAAATGGGGGGATTGGTGTAGAAGAGTGGATTCCCACTATCTTCTCTGGTGTAGGGATTGGGTGTATCTATACCTGTCTCTGACATTCATGATATTGTGTGGTGGTTTTACTCGGTGGATGAAACGCCATTCCGGAATCCGGTGCCAGCATCGGTGGGACGGTTCTCCTGCAGGAATGCATGGACAGCCTCACGGTCACCGGTCTCAAGAGCGGTCTCAAGGGCAGTCGTTTCAACGCCGTTTGCCTGCATCTTCTCAATCATCTGCTGCATGCGTTCTTCGTTCATGGCACGCACCTGTCCGTCGCCCATCTCAGGTGCATCAGCAGGACGGTTCTCCTGCAGGAAGACATGGACAGCTTCACGGTCACCATTCTCAAGAGCGGTCTCAAGAGCGGTTGTGTCAACGCCGTTTGCCTGCATCTTCTGGATCATTTCCTGCATACGTTCTTCGTTCATGGCAGGCATCTGTCCTGCACCCCTCTCAGGTGCATCTGCAGGACGATTCTCCTGCAGGAATGCACGGACAGCTTCACGGTCACCGTTCTCAAGAGCGGTCTCAAGAGCAGTTGTGTCAACGCCGTTTGCCTGCATCTGCTGGATCATTTCCTGCATACGTTCTTTGTCCATGGCAGGCATCTGTCCTGCACCCTTCTCAGGTGCATCTGCAGGACGGCTCTCATGTATGCAGTCTTCGTTCATTGCCGGTGCGTCGCCGTCTTTCATCATGCCTTTGTGTCCCACTCCATCGCCCGCACCCATCGGTGCAGCCATCGCAGCGCAGACACAGAGCACGGCAAGGCCGGTCAGTGCCAAGACAATTTTTCTGCTTTTCGTCATTCTTTAACTCCTGTTTGTCGGGTCCGGGCAGGGGTGGAACACCTCTCCGGGCCTCTGATCATACTGTTCACGCGGAGGGGTATAAATGCGTAAAATAGAGAAAATATTACTTTGTAACCACGGGGTTGCATGATGGTCGCATTCGGATTTGGTGAACCAAACCCCGGTCACAAGAGACAATTTAATTCTTCAACAGTCATATGAGCCTGTTTTAATATGTGAGACAGGGTGGAGCGTTTAATTGGTTTATGTGCAGGGATGGTCAGTTTCAGGGTTTCTGCCTGTATGTGTTTTTGCATGCGGATGTGACTGCCCTTCTGACGAACAACAACCCAGCCATCCCTTTGAAGAGCATTGACCAGCTTATCATAATCAATCCCGGGTACTTTTGTCATACCGCAATCTCAAGTTGCTCAGCCGCATCACTGAAAATCCCATCATCCTCTATTGGCTCCAGATAGAGAGCAATCGCTTCCCTGATATTACGTAAGGCTTCTTCACGTGTATCCCCCTCACTGATACAACCAGGAAGTGCCGGAACAACAACGGTATATCCCCCTTCCTCACTGGGTTCAAGAACGACACGTAATTTCATAGGATTAACTCCCCGTATGAACACTTTAAAGTACGGGTTAGCAGGCAGGCTCATGGCGGGTCATCCGCCAATAGTAATATAAATCTTGTTTCTGTATGGGGGTGCAATGACAGACCCACAGCATGACAATCCTGACGAAAAAGACCCCTCTATTGAGGTATCTAAAAACGGCCCCTACATCGCACGGAACATCGCACGCCTCCGCAATTCAAAAGGAGTGCACATCGAGACAACATCGACCGTGATTCTTTGCCGGTGTGGAAGGTCGGGGAACAAACCATTCTGCGATGGCACACACGCATCGATTGATTTTTCCGGCGAAAAGGAGGAGGGAAGGGTGCCCGACCAACTGGACGACTATAAGGGCAGGGAAATAACCATTCACGACAACCGGGGAGTCTGCTCACATATCGGCCACTGCACCGACAACCTGCCCACAGTATTCCGGATGAAAACAGAGCCCTGGATTGACCCAAACGGCGCATCACCGGATGAAATTGCCCGTGTCATCCAGATCTGCCCCTCAGGTGCCCTCTCCTTCACCCGCGATGGCAAACTCCACAAGAACTACGGCCACGATCCTGAGATCTTTGTCGCACACAACCGGCCCTATCACGTCAGCGGCAGTGTTGAACTCAACGACCCCGATGGCAACGAGCCGGAAACACAGGACCACTATACACTCTGCCGCTGCGGGAAATCAAAGAACAAGCCGTTCTGTGACGGGAGCCACTACTACGAGAAGTTTGAGGACGAGAAAAATTGAAGGTGAGAATGTCACAGTCAATCAGATGAAGACTCCCCTACACCTTCTGTTCATACAGAACTAACACAGTTGATAAGCCCGAAAAAAGAGCCTAACAGAAGATGGTGCACAATGCAACCGCCGGTTTTCACAGACTTTTTGAAATCCTGCGCAGCGCCTCTTCAAGCGCTGCGGCAGTCGGGTATCGATCCCCCTTCTCTTTTGCGATGCATCGCATCACGATTTCGTCCCAGGGGGCTGCAGCGGGGACTCGGGATGAGGGAGGTATGGGAGTCTCCCCGAGAATGGCATCTGTCATTTCCCCCAGCCCTCCGTCTTCAAACGGACGGCGGCCGGTCAGGAGTTCATAGAAGACAATTCCCGTCTGGTAGATATCAGTCCGGGTATCAGCATCTCCGAACCGGCGGGGGGCAATCTGTTCCGGTGCGGCATACTGGATGGAGAAACCCACGATAGAGGACTCATGCCCGCCGCCCATCACCGTCCCCAGACCCCAGTCGGTGATCTTCGCCGTGCCGTCCTCAGCGATGAGGATGTTATGCGGTTTGATGTCCCGGTGGATGATGTCGTGTTCATGGGCATACATGAGGCCGTGAACAATATCTTCTATAATCGCCGCCGCCTCTCCGGGAGGAAGAGGCAGGGTAACGCCTGCAAGGGAACGAGATACGTACTCCATCTCCACATAGGGCACCGGGAGGATGTTAACCGAGCAGATGCGGACGATGTTCAGGTGGGAAAGCCCTTCCCAGAGTTTCATCTCTTTGAGGAAGATGCGGCCCGTTGTCTCATCGAAACTGATCGGGACCTTGACAGCGACGACTGCCCCATCTTCCCGCCGGACCGCCCGGAAGACCCGTGCGAGACCACCCTTGCCGATGAACGTCACATCCCGGTAACGGTCCATGAGCGTGGCGGGGAAATAGACATCTCGAAGCTGGGTGTCCATGATCCGGGTCTCATCGAAGGGGTCACCACCGTGTGCAATACGGGTCCGTTCGTCGGTGTCTCCCGATACCTGCGGGGTGATGAACCGGGAACGATGGTAAAGCCCGATAATAACAGCTGCC
>Ga0075124_10000983_pt1 | contig 13328 bp, 6 predicted proteins | sample AntAceMetag02UKS_FD_69809 | JGI IMG/M metagenome (GOLD analysis project Ga0075124, IMG submission 69809) | Saline lake microbial communities from Ace Lake, Antarctica - Antarctic Ace Lake Metagenome 02UKS | ecosystem: Environmental > Aquatic > Non-marine Saline and Alkaline > Saline | place... | reverse complement strand
CGGCCAAAAATTTCTTTCCGTGCCGGGTCAAGAATTCCTTGTTTCCCCAGGGTGGTTTCATAATGTTTCTCTTCGGACTAATTCAAGTTACAAACCGCCAACCTGCTTAATACTATCCTCCCTCCTTTTTCAGGGCAAGAATTATTTTTTAAAATATATGAAATTATATTGTTGCATACTGCTTATGTATGCCGTCAAGCAAAGTTTTAGATCATTTGCTTTTCTCGTTCTTTGACAATCCGATAAAAAGAGAGACTTGCTGCTATTCGTGGCACGGTTATTCAACCGTCACACTGGTTTAAAATCCGGCCCTCTTCTGAGCCAAGGAAAAGGCCCCGAGGTCTCTATCTCGCGAACGAACCAGCAAATACTTGAGAGAATTTAGTATCTCTCTTTAAACCGTACTTGCGTGTTCTGCAAAGCGTCGAGGCGTCCTGCGGGGCCGGAAGTCTCCTCTTCCTATTAGACGATCTATGATTGATTTTATATTTTTCAGCCGGGATGTAAAGTCTTCTATCTTTGAGGATCCGATAAATGCGGGTGGTCATCTTTCTGGCGACCGCCACAATGGCTTTGCGGGCTGCTCGATCCGGCGGGTGACGGTTATATACCCGGTGGTAGAACTCTTTCATCTCGGGATCATGCGCAACGGCGCTCCATGCTCCTTCTATGAGCATGTTACGCAGTTGGGCATCGCCGGCACGGGTAATATTCCCTTTCTTCACATTATCTCCCGTAGAATTTTCACAGGGAGTGAGGCCCAGGAAACCACCCAGTTCCCGGACATTCTTAAGGTTACGCCAGTCACCTATTCTGGCCACCAAGTGGGATGCGATTGTCCAACCTATACCAATAATACTCACAAGGTATCGAATAGAATCAGCCAGGTCCTGGTCGTTTCTGCAGTAATGGCGTATTTCTTTCTTTACTCTGAGGATTTGCTGCCTGAAGTGACCAAGATTTTCCAGCATAATATCCAGATTAAATCGAAGAGGAACTTCCAACTCCATGGTCTCAAGCCTCTTGATTGTATTGTTCGACCAGTGATCGTTTTTTGACATATTAGGATATTCGATCCCTTCCACAAGGAAGAGAGCTTTGATTCGGCATTTGCATTTTGTGGCTTGCTTGGTGACTGTATTGTCCAGGTGGATTAAATGTCTGAGGTGCCGATATTTTGGTGAGGGAACCCGAACACCTTTTAATTCCCCTCCCCGTAATGCCCTGGCAATATAGTCACTGTCCAATCTATTGGTCTTAACCCGAGATCTTGCAGGGGTCGGAACTGAAGAAGCGCTGATAACCAGGCATTTATACCCTGCTTCAGTGAGTTTATCGTAAAGCCCGTATCCGGTTGGACCGACTTCGTAGGCCATGGCAACATGTTTATCCGGGAAATGTTTTCGCGCGTAATTGATGATCTTTTCAACATTGTTGGAGGTCTTGAATGTGCTGATCTTTTTCTCATGATCATAGATAGTGGCAGCCACACTTTTTTTATCGACATCCATTCCTATAAATACGTCATATTCTAAAGGCACAATCTTGAAAGGAGAACCTGTTGCCATCATTTAAGACCTCCAGGATGAGGGTTGTAGCTTTCCTCATAGTACCATCCGTCTAACAGAAAGAGGTCGAGAAATTTGACGGCATATCATATAGTCTCAGGGCAAGCTCACCCGGGGCGTGACTCGGTGATCATTCTTTCTTTTTTATTCCTCGACCAGCCTTTAATTTGGGCCTCACGCTTCATCGCTGAACTCCGGTCGGGGGAGGGCTCAGAATAGACCAGCCTCACCGGTCGGCGATAGGCTGTGTATTTACAGCCTTTTCCCCGGTTATGATCTTTGATCCTCTGATCAATATTTGTTGTGATGCCAGTGTAAAACTTACCGTCCCGGCAACGGATGATGTAGACGGACCATGGGGGTTGAGAGTCTTTATTCATAACCAGGATATTACACTTCGACTCCCATTGAGCAAAGCTCAATGCTCGCTCAGTGTTCAAAAAAGGCCTGCCGGATAACCGACAGGCCTTTTTTGAACTCCGGTCTCAATTTCGGGTCGAACCATGTGCCATTAATTTTTCCGAATACTATTCACAAATGTAAGAAAAAGAATTTGCACCGATAACGCTCGGCGTATCCGTCCACCGCCCCACTTCCCTTATGTTTTATTTTGAACTTTAACACCTGTCCCGCTGGCTACGGTCAGCGGGGCGGTGGCCGGTCACACTCTCGCTTCCGCAGTCTCACCGCCGCCGGTCGTCGAGAACGACGACCGACTGGCTCGTTTTATGGTTGTTCAATGAATCCGCAGGCTGTCGCCACACTATTACCCTTAATTATTGCTCATCTGTCCGGCTTATTTTTAATTAAACGGGCAACGCGTGGCACCAGCCTGCTCGTTCCAGTAAACATGGCCTATCTGGTTATTCTTAAATAAGGTATGACCCCGCCAAAGCGGGGCCATGATTTGTTTTTCTTTTTTCTCCGGAGAATTCTTCTTATTTTTCCCGAACATGAATGTTCGGGTTACGGGCGCATGCGCGCCCGCCGTTCCCGTCCGGGTATTCGGGTAACTGTCCAGCACAGTTTTTGGACCGGTTGTGGGGATCGCTGATTGGGGACTGGCCACGCTCAAGTATCATCAACACCGGTTAGTAAAAAATGGAAGTAATCGCTCATTAAAACATAGCAATGCACTCCCACATTAAAAAGTTCCACGCTTTTTCCCAACGCCTTGAGAAATCGCAATCTATCTTTATCATCCCTCCCACTTTATTCTTTTAGCTGAAGATCATCAGAAACATTCTTCAAGAATTTATTTAGCTTATTTGCAATTTCTGGGGCAGCTTCATCATCAGCTTTCAGTTCAATCCGAAGATGGTATTTTAGCTTCCTGCCAGCCGCGGTTTTTGTGATCTCGGGGATCTGGTCGGCTAAGTCCTGAATTTGACTTGGTTCAAGATCAGCTTTGGCTATGAATAGACCTGGAGTGGGTGTTGGAGTTGACGGCGGAGCTTCTTTCGGCATTCTAATTTTTACTTTCTTCGCACCGGAAAAATCGCACGGCCAGGGGCCGGAATCTTCAGTCAATTCAAGGAATCTGGCATTCAGGGCTCCATCGATTGCGTCTCGAACTGTTATCCACGGCAATATCTTACCAGCTTTTTTAGAGAGAGACGTACCTATACCCAACGCGGTGGTCTTGCCAATACTCCAGGCATCAGGTAAAGTTTCGGAGAGTAATTCAGTGGCTGGAATTGGCTCAGGCTGGGGCTGTAATACCGCGTCATCCGTTAAAACCCCGGCGGGAATATCTTCACCCAAAATACTGGCCGGCCCTGAAGTGAGCCATACCTTTCCAGCACAAACTGCTTCGTTGATGGTTTCATCAAGAACTTTACGATCAACCTTTGGTATAGTTACCGGTTCTTCGTAACCCTCTCCGGGAATCTTTACAACCTGACCACCTGAAAAATAGTCGATTATATCGCTATATTTTAATTCGCCATCTTTCCATAAACCGGGCAATTTGTTTGGGACAAGAAGTTCATAACGTAAGCTGGTAAGTTCGGCATGCTCCGGTAAGACAACTTCCAATCCCGGGTCTTTTAACGCGTTTTCATCGGGGCATTCGCGCCAAAATGTTCTTATTGATCGATCCGGCCTGGTCAACCGCAGAACAAACGTGCCTTGAGCACACCCGTCGATCAACGTATCCAGAATGGCCTGCCGGTTTAACATTTTTGGCAGGTGGGGAAACTGGGCAAATGCTCCAACCAGATCCTTCACCCGGCGGGAAGATTCCCCTTCTCTCCAGAGTTCATAAGGCCCTCCGGGTAGTAGAGCCTCGGCAGTAACCGAAGTATCCTGGATACGGGAACGAGGATCTGATTTAATGGTTTGGAATACTGGCTCATCTCCCGGTGTGATCTTAAACGCCTGGACTTCATTCTTTTCTGACACCGTCACCACAATGCAATAAGCTTGCTTGATGGTTTCCGGAATGGCTCTCCTCGATTTATCAATGTAACTAATCAAAGTAGCCCAACGTATCGGATCGACTTCCTGATCCTGTTTCTTTAATTCGGAGCGGACTTCCTCCCACCCCAAATAATCTCTGATTCGATCACGGACTACTTCGAGACCGCCATTAGATGGGACAGAGAGAACAACCGCATTCCGATATACCCTGGGCCGATCTTTTGCGGTTGTCTCATCTATAAAACGCGTAGCTTCAGTACTTGGTTTCCCCGAATCAGAGGCTGCTGATGGTCCTAAAATGGCGAAATGAAAAATTCCATCATCCGCAATATCCCGTGGTTTTTGAGGTAGATTATGAACTTTAGCTCCTGCCGCGGTAGCGCCGCCAGTAATAGACTTATTATTCCCAATGTAATCAAGCAGCATTGTTGCCACAACATCGGACGAGACCTTCGTCGTCACCGCAGCATGATGCATCTGCCGTAAATTCGGTTTCGAGCCCAATCGCCATGATTTTGGAAGCTTGGTCTCGCTATCGGTATCGACACTTTCATCTAAAAACCAGGATATCTCCGACCATTTTTTAAGTCCTTTTTCCAGTTCAATCTTATCCGGGCGGGTATGGCCCAATAGAACCATCAATTCTGATGTCAATGCCTTTCTGCCGATAGGCTGGGAATGAAGAAACGTAGCCACAACCCCTTCCTCTATCTCCCGATGCTCCAGTCCGGCGGCTTCGAACTGTACCGCACGAGCTTTTTCCAACTCTCCCTGAAGAATGGCCGTCCATGGGTGCCTTTTACCTTCGGACACCTCCAATTCCGCAATATTAGTCAGCTCTCTTAATGCCTCAGAAATATCCGATTTATTCGGAGCAGCTAAAAATACATTGGCGGCAATAAGTGGAGAATTATCCCACTTGGCGGCCTCTCGTAAAGCCATGGCAAATGTCCTCAGAATACCTCTGGTCCTTTGGAAATTTTCCAACCCGGTCCACTTGGAATAAAAAACATCGGTTAGATCGGGATGGAATGGATAGCTTTGTAAAAACCGATTCTCCGATTCTTTTAGTGATTTCTTGCTTTGTGCGTCCAGATTCGTGATCCCTTTTAAAGCCGCTACCACATGAGAAGGAAATGCTTCGTTCTTCTTTAATGATTTCGCATTGAACAATCGTCTCCGCAATACTTCCGCCACATCTTCTTTGACAACCGGCTCTACTCCTTCTTCCTGCTCTCTCCGAAAAATTGCATAGAGGTCTTGGATAATCTTTTTCCCGAGGTCATCGGACTTTGTCGTTTCCGTTGCCAGCAGTGACGCCACCACAGCGCACCGGTCAACTTTTGTTGCCGCCTGGGTCAGACATTGAAAAAAATCTTGCAGCCGGGCATTCCATACCGGATCGGCACCGACCTTTGTTCTGGCCCACATCAAAACCTCATCCATAAGAACCAGTGTCGAGAGATCCTCCTTCAAGGGGACATTTAATATCTCCTCCAGAACATTAGTAAAGGGAGGTTCTTCCCTCTCCTTATTCCCTTCCATCCCCAGCATTTTCAAACCCTCTTTGCCGGCCAGTTGGAAAGCTAAGACAGTCCAGGGATATTTAAAGCGGCCTGTTTTCCCCTTCGGTGATAAAACCTCCATCCCCCGCTCCGGATCCAGTCTGTCAAACCCGATTACGGCGACACAAGTCTTTGGTGGTTTTATATCAGCATGTTCGATGAATTCTTTAACTGCGGGGAGATCGGGGAGATTATCCGGGTCGCGAACTAAATGATACAGGGTAATGAGTGTATGGGTCTTGCCTCCACCATAGGTAAGTTGAAGCTGGCGAATGGCTTTGTCGCTTTTTCCGGCCAGGCGAAGAAGCACATCCTTAACCAGTTCCCGAAGGTTAAAGGTCGGGTAGGTAAGCGCAAAAAACTCCTCTGGCTCCTGATAAATCGGCTTAGCCCGGCCCATCGTCACATCATAAAGATCAGCCGCGAACATAGACATTGTAAGTTCTCCGGACTTCAGGTCATCGCGGATCTCAACTACTTCGTGCCAGGGTGTCCAGGGTAGTTTGCTCATGTAAATCCTCCTCTATTGAAAGTCTTAAATTGTTTACGAAGCATTAATGAAGCATTCATTAGCCGTTTGATAGCCCTTTTATCCCAATTATTAGCCGTTTCTTGCTTTACGCGGATTATAAGCTTTGAAGCTTTCATCAAATCAACCGTTTTACATAACTTCACATGGAGGATCCGATGGCGGCTTTATGGCGTCTTTATGGCGTCTTTGGCGTCTTTGTGGCGTCTTAGCTGATAGAAAGTTCCTTTACCTGTAGCACCAACTTGTTCAAAAATAGCCCGATTAACTAAATCATGCAAATCCCGCGTGGCAGTTCTTTCTGAAGTGCCACATACGGATTGATATTTATTATTTATGATTCTTCCATGCTCTTTCACATATATTACTGCTTTGATTTGGCGTTCGTTAAAATCAAGGTTTCGCAGATATTCTTCCGTGTAAATATCTTTACTGAAAGTAACGCCAAACATCCCCATATCCTCAAAGTATTCAGGTTCGGGAAAACCATTAGTAACGCACTCGCTGATTACTTTTAAGGTTCCGCTTCCCCATTTTTCTATGTATCCTACATAAAAGAAAGCCTCGGCAATAAACCGATTATGAGGCAGTGAAGGGTGGGCGATCTTTAACTGTTCCAGGGTTAAACCCGAAGATAGTTTTCCCGGATTCCAGATCAAGATATGGTCGTCATGAATTTTGATCTGGGTATTGGCGCTTTTCATATAATCCCGATGGCAGACCGCGTTAATAACTGTCTCTCTTAAAGCTTCAAGCGGATATTCCCAGATGACTTTCCGTTGCGGCTCACCAGTAAATTCAAACTTAGTCTGGAGTCTATCCCGGAAATAAAGCATTGCTTCCTCCACCTGATCAAATGCTGTCCCCCGGATTTCCTTGTCATCAACGATAATATTTCCCGGTCTGAATCTCCCGATTTTCAAAATTGCGGGAATGTAAAATTTCTGTGGATTTTTACCGAAAAGTAGAATAGCAGCTCTGGTAGGTTTACCGTCTTTTACCAGCTCAAGTTTTCGGAGAACCTCCAATGGTTTCTCTATTTCCGGGATTGGTCTTCGTCCTGCCTTATTACAGAGTTTGATAAATTGCGTAATCTTCACGGGATCGATATCATCCATTGACGCCCGCAATTCCGGCAATTCATCCCAGGTTGCCCCTACACTCTCCAAAACCATATTGGTTATATCCTCCCAACTCATCCGACGATTTGTTGTCCCTACCCGTTTGAAGTAGCGCCCCTTGTAACTGACCGGTTTAATTCGACTTTCATCGACATGAAAGATAACAATCCTCTTCTTCGCTATCAGTGCCGTATTTGTTTTTACTGCGACCTTCGGCTCAATCGCCTGAGAAATTCGATTAGACCAATCTCGCAACGTGCTTTTCCCTGTTTGCACGCCCTTGATCTTCCCTTTATCAGAGACACCGATAAGAATGGAGCCTCCCCTCGTATTAGCAAATGCCGAAACGGTTTCGACGGCTTCCTTGTCGAAATTTTCTTTCAGTTCTACCGTCTCGGATTCACCTGATTGGATTAATTTTAATATTTTTTCTCTGTTCATATTCTAAAAATATCGCTTACGTAATCTTCTTAACCACTGCTTCGATAATCTTACTAAATGATCCAACAAAACCAACAATCAACTGAGGGAGATGGCCTGTTAAGCCCAACAGAGAAAAGATAAACAGAAGCAAGTCCATCATATTAACATAATCTAAATTGGGATAATTAATTTGAAGCCTGATTAACAGAACATATAAACAACACCATCCCGCAAAAGAACCAACGAAGTTTGAAATAAATTGGTAGGAACCACTCCAAAATTTCCCAATCCATGGCAATTTACTTTTCAATAATGAAGATGAATCTTCAGTAAACAAGCAAACGTTTCTTATTCCCCAAAATATGCTCATTATTAAGGATGGGATTATCCAAAATTTTAGTATCAGTTGTGCTAATTCTTTCATAGGCTATTCTCCAAACATTGTCTTTTGCTTTTCTCTTACCTTCACCCCGCGCGATTTCAGATGGTTGCTGATACTTTCCAGGATTGAACGTTCCTCGCTGCCGGCAGAAGACAATTCAATCAAAGCCTGGAGAACTTGATGGAATGTGTTGTTTCGCAGTAACGCTCTGGTATCAAGGTAATCGTTCACTTTTGACAGTTCACCTGCTTTCCATAGATGCATTAAGCGATGAATCTGATCGATCAAGGGAATTTCCCGACGCTTGACCGGCTTTTTTTCATCTGGCAAAATACCCATTTTGAGTTGCAATGAGTCAGCGCGGGTTTTAGCGCTGTCAATAGCCGGGTCATAACCCATGCTCGGACGCTTTCGTTGATGCCATTTTTTTAGCTTTAATGTGCTACCGGTTCCTCCTCCCACTTCTTCATCAGCTTCTTGCCTTTCTTCTCCCGAAACAGATTTACCACCCGTCCGGGCCAGGATAGCGAACTGATCGGCAAGTGCATTATCTGATAACCCGCATGAAACAGCATAAAGAATACATGGACCGGCCGGAGCATCTTCCATACCAAAGTCGTGCCGGTGGAGAAGATAATACGTCGTCACATCATCGAGGCCGCTAATCTCCTGAGTTTCGCCGGATGGAGAAAGCACCCTGCCGACTACAAAATCAACCACCATGCGACGAACATGGCGGAGGAATTCTGAAACCTTCATTACCTCGCCTGGTTTATTGGCTTTTTTAACAACCGGGTGTTTGCTGTAGGCTTCCATAGCTGGGCCTGTCGCCGCCCAGACAAAGTCCGGTCCCCTAATCCCCGCATCCCAGAATTCGTGTAGGCTATCGGCAATATTGTCCCGCATTTCGTTAAGAACTTTATTATCCCAACCTGCTCTTGCTGAATCGGGGCGCTTCTTGCAAACAAGCCATACAGAAGAGGAAAGTGCGGCAGAACCATGTGAACGAGACCTATTTTGCATTTCAGTTTGAATCGGCCAACTACCATCAACAACAAATCCGGATCTAATGATTGCTGCGACTAACGTCTCCCATGCATCTGGATGTTTATGGGCAAAGACAATAACAAGACGACCATCAGGTTTCAGAGAGTTATTGCAGACTTTAAATACTTGAGCCATACCATTTTCATAGACCTTTTTTGACAACTCGGAATCGCCCCCATGACGGCTTGAATCATCTATTAATTCACCATCATTTGCTGAATGATCCCATTTTGGTGCCAGCGGGTCTCTGAAAACTTCATCGTATTTTGGTGATAAATAATATAGTGTTCTTCTCAACCAGACATAGAAGAAATCCATCAAGTCCGAATATGGAATTGCATCATAGTAAGGTGGATCTGTTAATACGAGGTCGTATTTATCGCTTTTTTCGAACATAGCGGCTGAGCTACATAATACCTGTTGAGGATATTTATCTGCAGCTCTTATACTGTGAGAAACTACTTTGGCCACCCATTCCACGCAGGAGATATAATTACCTGTCGTAGCAGAAAGCGGATTCCCTTGGCAATAATCCCATAAAATGGGCAATGCAAAGCGTACAAATGTGCTATTGATTTTAGAGTAACCCATATCCCATCGACAGAGTGTCGACTGACGATCCACGAGTTTATCCACTGAAACTGCAAGATAGGCAGTTAATGCCTCACAATAATTTTGAGGATATTGCTCAAATGCAGGAAATGAACGTGCCAAACGGGTCCACCTCAGAAATGTCCCGATTGCCAAAAGCTGCCTTGGTGTAAAGAGCTTCTTCCATTGGGAGAAGCCATATCCATCAACGGAAAAGGCGCGACTAGCTCCACTTCCGCCTTTTGGTGTTGGCTCATCCGGCAAGCCAAATGGGATATCTTCGTAAACCTTATTTAACACATCAGCTGATTTCTGGTCCATTTGAAGCTCAAGGGCAGTCGGAATCCGATACTCCTTGCTTTTCTGGCCATCAACAACAACTGCAGTCATTGTTTCTCTAAGGCGACCCGCCTGACCTTCGGATCGAATGTCTTCCTTGGTCATAATCGCCACCAAGCAGCACGGACACTTCGCGCCCGAACGAGACATTGTTCCATCTCCAATCATCTTATCATGCTCACGCCGCTGTGCTGGATTTCCGCCTTTCACCGGAACATCATTCTGTATTCCAAAGACTACGCCTGTCTTACCTTTATTTATCTCCATCGTGAGAAGAACGCGTTTCTTTGCCTTTTTGCATAACCAGCGTGTCTTGAGAAGAGGTATCGTCGCCCGACAATTTTTGCATTTGACTGTCCGCGCCCAGAGATATGCGACAGTCGGTTTCGCTATCCAACGAGGGTTTGTCTCATTATTTAAATAGTCCTCATCAAACTTAGCATTTGAAGAATCTATATCCGGATTACCGTCTTCTTTAAAAGGCACCAACTTTATCTCACGTTTCTTCCACTTCTTATGAGATGGCTTTAATGCTTCAAAATCGGCGTAGGTTGGATAGTATTTCGCCAGATCCTTTCGAGCTTGATTCAACACCCACTTACCCCAGGCCCGGACATGCCAGGCCAGGTCTGCCTCTAATGAAACATCCTGGGATTCAAAACCAATTAATTCAGGTTCCTTATCTTCGCTTAAGCCAATCCGGTTCAACTGTGTCCGCAATGGCTTCCCTTTAAAACCCTGGCTCTTAAAATATTTCTCCATAAATTCCGGGTCTTTCAGAATAAAATCAGGGAGAGGGAGTTTTTTCCCGGCAAGCTTCTGGGGATATTCCAGAGTGCATTTTAGGATAAACCAGGCAACCGGATTGATATCCATCGCGGTTACTTCGCAACCCAGCCGCATTGCTTCTAATGGAATAGCGCCACCACCAGCAAACGGATCAAGCACTTTGGGAGCACGCCCACCGTAAGCTTTCTTAATCTCTTCCCGGAACCAATCAAGCGTCTCTTTATTCTCAGTCTCCCGTTTCCAGTGAAGAATTCCACCTTCAGTTACCTCTTTAATATTCTCCACTATCTTGCCGTTAGGCATCTTCTTCTTCTCAATCTTCTCGACCACCCGCCCCCCGATCTTTTCACAGAGCTCTTGCCGCTTTTTCGGATCTCCGGGATCGGGAAGAAGGGTAGCAATCAACGCCGCCCGACATGCCGCCAATGGCCGCCGTGCCGGCCAGATGTGCAACGTCGAGATATGCCCATGCCTTACGTTCTTTTCATGAACTGAATCAAGCGAGGCTTGTTTTAATGGAAATGCGTGTTCTATTAATCGTGGTTTATCCTGATTATTTTTCATTATTCCATATAACCTTTTTAATAATTACTAATTTTAAAATGTAACTATTTTGTATTAAATAAAATTCCAATGGGGGATCTTTTTATTTCATCATTTTCTTTTAAAATATCTTTCCCTTTTTTCCATAAATCTTTAGCTGATGAAATCCCAACCATTCCTATTGAAGATGCCAAAACAGCAAGAGGGATATTACCTGTTGTCGCTGCTGCAATTGAAATGGCCCCAGTCACAATCCATGGACCTACATCATAACCAAAATATTTTCTTTTACGAACTAATAGATCCTCGATCTTCTTCTCCTGTGCCTTAATGGATTCTTCAATATTTATGCTTACTTGCTCAATTACTTCTTGAAAGGTTTGTTCATCCGCTACGTTTATTTCTTTAATCCCTTTCGTGAAAAGTTCCCTTAATTCTATCATAGCCCCTCGTTTCCTTAATTCTATAAGAGCATGAGCGGGAACTTTTGAAATCAAATTTAGGTGGGGAGATTTTCCAGTCGCCAGAGCATGAGTTATAAACAAACTCTTAAGGTCTGGATTAACTTTTAATGAACGTAATTGATCGTATTCATATTTCCATAGCAAATATTGCCATGAAGTTGGGGCTTGTATTAATGGTACTCCTGAATATCGCTGGCTTTTAAACAGAGAGTCATTGACCATCATCATACGGCCGTACATATTCATTTTGACCGTATTCCCTATGCCCTTCCATCTAATTTGAGGAGACATTTGACTTTGAACCTCATCCAAATACTTCTTATATTGTGTGCCGATAGAGTCCTTTTCCCATTCGACATTAAAAAGCAGGCGTTTTGAATCCTTCGTTATTTCTGATAAATCGGTTACACTTTTTATCTGTTCCAGAAAACCATCAAGTTGCTTTTCTCCCTCAAATTGACGGCCAAAAATCTTACTACAATGGAGAAGGAGATCCGACATCCCCACAGTTTTGAGATATTCCTTTGCATATTGATCTATTATCAAATAATCAGGAGCGATAACAACGATTGGGGGATTTACATTTGCCAATGTTAAATCCTTATATTGAAGAGCATTTAAGGCATGCATAGATAGGTAATAATAAGCGCCTTCTACAGGCATCATCTCATAAAAAGTACTTGCTCGGAGTAATGGATCAGGAAGGATCACAGTGTCGATATATAATCCCGTTGAACATGCTATGTTCGAAGAAGCTAACGGGAAAATATCTCCACCAAAAGTTGCTTTTAGAGCATGCAACTCCTGCAGATGAATACTGACTACAGGAGCATAATATTCCCAGAATTCCTTGATTCCAAATGCTAATTTGGCTGCATCTTTTTTATAGGCGTCTAATATATTTTTTTGTGACGCCATATAGCGAGCAATATTATGTGGATTAGTATTATGCCTGATCATTTCAGCGTAGAGGTGGCCGAAAAATTTATCCAAAAGATTAAAATATAATCTCTGAACTTCCAAAAGAGGGATGGATTTTAACTGCTCTCTTTGCTCCTCAACAGCAATCATAAAACATAATGAACGAACAGCACTATCTACTGTAGATGGATCGACTTTTCCATCATCACCATAGCGAACTTTCAATAATGAATCCGCCGCTCTAAGTCCTCTCAGAAACTTGACATCTCCCTTTTCAAGTTTCTCTTTAAGGAGCATTACTCTTCGATGTAATTCATCATTATCCATTAGTTTTGTTTAACTCCTTAAAAACCTAAGATTCAGCTGAAGTAATAATCTCTTGCTCATCAATAATGACCCCACCTTTTGCTTGTACAAGCAATTGACCGAAGGGATCTTTAATCCGGTGTAGTTTGGGCTGGGGGCTACCGCAATTATACACAACATAAAGCCAGAATTTATCCCGAAGATTACAGGCCTTAGCCCATTCATTTTCAGAGATCTCGATATCGCCGATACCGGCACGACCTTTAACCTCTATATCCCGCTCTTCTCCATCCGGATGGATGGAGAGTAGATCAAATCC
>Ga0075124_10000978_pt1 | contig 13367 bp, 24 predicted proteins | sample AntAceMetag02UKS_FD_69809 | JGI IMG/M metagenome (GOLD analysis project Ga0075124, IMG submission 69809) | Saline lake microbial communities from Ace Lake, Antarctica - Antarctic Ace Lake Metagenome 02UKS | ecosystem: Environmental > Aquatic > Non-marine Saline and Alkaline > Saline | place... | reverse complement strand
TCAAGAGCAAGAAGTCTGTACTGTCTGTCTCTGAGCTGATGCAGATGGGTATCTACAATCTGCACAATCAGAAGCCATACTCCATGGTTCATTCAGTAATCATTCGTAAGAGTGGAGTTGAGGTATGTCCTGAGAACATTGAGGAAGATATGCTTCCGATGGACAGGATTAGGAGATACATGGAAATCTTTCTTACCTCGAAAGAGAAAGAAGTCTTTCCTCCATGCAGTCCTGATAACTGGAGCTGTGACCCATCGTGGTGCGGATATACTCGTATATGCCCCTATTATACAGGTACAAAGGGTGCTTGACGTTAGTTGGTAAGTGTGGTTATATCCTCCAAAAGGAGGAACACATGGGAAGAAAAGCACACAAGCTAGCTGGTCGTAGGTTCGGAAGATTAGAAGTATTGCACAGGGTAGCTAACATCAAGAAGGACTCGGCCTATCTGTGTAAGTGTGATTGTGGAATAGAGAAAGTCATCAGATCACATCACCTAACATCTGGTAAGGTAGTAGCATGTGGATGCTATAGGATCGAACAATGCAAAAATAACGGACGCAACCTCTATAAACACGGAATGAGCAATACTCCAACACACGGATCATGGCTTGCCATGAAATGTAGATGTACCAACAAGAATCACAAAGCCTATCATCGCTACGGAGGTAGAGGCATAACAATTTGTACTGAATGGAATGACTTTCAAAACTTCTACGATGATATGGGAGATAGACCAGAAGGCAAATCAATCGACAGGATCAATAACGATAAAGGTTACTACAAAAAAAACTGTCGTTGGGCTACACAGAAAGAACAGGCAAACAATACAGAGTGGCGTAACCAATATGCTTCTAAAGGGGGGTAAGTATGCCTAAGAAAGACACAGAATTACAAGTGATTGACGTTGAAGCAGTGAACGAGAACGAGTTGCTTCCAAAGATGGTGATGGGCGCTGAAGCTATGAAGAAGATTCATGCTGAGAAGATGACGTTTGTTAAGGATGTTATGAGAGACGGGCATGACTTCGGTGTAATTCCAGGGTGTGGTACGAAGCCTAGTCTCTGGAAACCAGGAGCAGAGAAGTTGCTTCAGGTGTACGGCTACGGATCTAAGATGGAGAGAGTAACAGAGTCTCCTATGGGTCCAGCTGAAGTACGGTACGAGGTAACGTACAAATGCACGATCATTCATAAGGCTACAGGGAAAATTATGGCTGAATGTGAAGGGTCAGTATGTTCAGAAGAGAAGGGTAACTGGAGTCGAACACCTGCTAAGCTGAAGAATACTATGCGTAAAATGGCTCAGAAGCGGGCGTTTGTAGGGGCTACGTTGTTTGCTACAGGATGCTCTGATGTGTTCACGCAGGACATTGAGGATATGCCTGAGCAGTTCGGTGGTAAGCAGGTACAGCATGCTCACTCTACTCCAGCTCCTCTTCCTGCACCTATCTTAGATCCAAAGGTATCTGATTTGCATAAAGCAATAGCTGATATCGTAGTAGAGAAAGCTATTCCGCTTGAGGTAATCAAGAAGTTTATCTTCAACGCAACGAGAGATCCGAAAGCCAAGCTTAGAAACATCCATGAACAGTTCGTTCTCGAAGTAATCATGGAACACATCAAGGAGTACATCACAAAGGAGGTTGAGCATGATGATCATCCAAGCAGTTAAGAAGTACACGAACAAGGCAGGCGAGGAGAAGTCTTTCAACACACAGATTGGTACTGCCTTTCTGAACAAGGACGGGTCGTACAGTCTGAAGTTCGATTACTTTCCTATCGAGCCTGGTGCCTGGATTATCCTTCGTGAGAAAACAGATTACGCGAAACCTCAACCCAAGAACGAAGATTCTTTCTAAGGAGAATACATGTACAAGATCAAGAAAGTTGAACGTGGAATCCAAATGAAGAGTGTGCTTACTCGCTTACCTATGAGTGAATTCATCTTCCTTGCTGAGCATGCTGCGTCCAACAAGATGTCAATCGCTGAGCTGTCAAGACAGATGATCATGTTCTGCATTGAGGAAATCAATCAACAGCAGGGAATGATGCCGAGAGAAGAGCCAGATGAAAGGCCCACAGGTGACGAGAAATGAAACACATCCATTGCCAGGTAGAGCAGATCCTCAAGACTAACACAGACACAAGAAGCTCCGATATGAAGCTCATCTACTGTGTGTTGAAGAAATACTATGGCATAGATAGCAGCACTCCGTTTGTAGATGTGTGCAAGCGTACACATGAGAAGGAGATCCCTTCCTTTGAATCAATTACAAGGGCAAGGAGAAAGCTCCAGGAAGGCGGCAAGTATACAGCTACGATGGATGTAGCTCGCGCTAGAAAGCAGCTTGAGAAGGATTACAAGACACAGATGACTATCTATTGACAATCACTGTAAACATCGTTAACTTAACGCCTCAAAAGGGAGGCATCATGTACGGAAAAATCCACGACTGCATCTTTGGTAGCTCCATCATGGAAGAAGATATCACGATTAGATATATATGGATGTGCTTTGTCACAGCAGCAGACAAGCATGGCATAGTAGATGATACAGTAGCAGCACTAGCTAGGAAGTTTAACGTAAACATTAACGACTTGTTTACAGCCATTCAGTTCTTAATGAAAACAGATGCTTCTAGTAGGCACAGTGAAGCTGAAGGCAAAAGAATCGTACCTATTCGTGACACCTATGGATGGAAGGTAGTTAACTACGAATACTACAGGGATCTTCAGACACAGCATGACCGTACCGAATACATGAAAGATTACATGAAGGTATATAGGAGTAAACAATCTGTAAACACTGTTAACACCCGTAAACATCTTGTTAGCACGTTAGTGGATACAGATGTAGATGTAGATGTAGATATAGATAAAGATTTAAATAAGAGCGTTAAAAAAGCTACTGCTTCATCATCAAACGAACAGTTCATTCAATCTCTAAAAGACAACCCAGCTTGAGAAGGATTACAAGACACAGATGACTATCTATTGACATAACACTACATACATGAAAGGTTCATCTAATGGACATCCGACCACTTCCAAAATATTCACATCCACATGGGGTCAACGGGGGCAAACCTTTGGTCGGGTGTCCGTCCTCGCCCGTGTGGATTTGTATGCCTTGGAGGAAGCATGAAATATATTAAGGTTAATAAATGGGAAGAGTTTCAGCATTACAAAAACAGAAGGCCACCTTGGATAAAATTATACACACACTTGCTAGACGATTATGAGTTTGGATGCTTGCATGATGCTAGCAAGTTGCTAGCAATATACCTATGGATGCTAGCTGCTAAGCACGACAACAAGATTCCTTATGATATTACCTGGCTCAAACGCTTCATGACAATCAAGTTCAGTGAGAGCAACATAAAAGATCTTGAAATACATGGGTTTATAGAGTGCTATCAAGATGCTAGCAAGACGCTAGCAAGTTGCAAGCAAGATGCTAGTCCTAGTAGAGACAGAGAAGAGACATATAAGACTTTAGAGACAGAGAAGAGAGCCGTTGCTTCATCATCAAACGAACAGTTCATTCAATCTCTAAAAGACAACCCAGCTTACGAAGGTATCAACATAGATACAGAGCTTGGGAAGATGGACAGTTGGTTATCAGCTAGACCTGGGCGAAAAAAAACAAGGAAGTTCGTGGTTAACTGGCTGAACAGAGTAGAGAAACCAATGGGAGGTGGTAATGGAAAAGCTAAAAGTGTTGTCGATGAATGGGCTGAAGAGCAAGGGGTCAATCTCTATTCAAACGATGGGGAGAGGACTGAAGATATACGAATCAGCATTCCCCAAATCCAAGCTCACAAAGGAAACTCTTAGTATATGGACAACGCTATTATCAGACCTGACTGAAGAACAGTTTGTTCGTGGGGTAACTACATTCTGTAGGGATCACAAGGAAATCTACCCAGGAACAAATGTAATAGCACATATCAGGGAGTATGGTATCAATGAAGTAAAGGTTGATGCAGTAAGTGATGCGCTGATTGCCTTTCAAGAGTTGTGGACTACGAGAAATACCAGTAATTCAATGGCACAGAAAGCTTACCTGCTGATAGGCGATGACTATGGACAGTGTATGACCGATGATAAAGCATGGCATGAGAAGAGATTCGTTCAGGTGTACAAAGGATTGGCTGAAAATAAAGATAATGAGTGTCATGAAGAGATACCAATGCTCTCAGGAATGGCTCAAATTAAAACGCTGGCATAGGTAGCTGTAGATAGTGGTCCAAATCTAGGGGTAGGGGCAGGGGTAAAGAAATATCGTCGCTTACAGGGCATCCTAGGGCTTCGGAGGTTTAACTACATGATATATAACAACAAAGATGGGCTAATAATCACCGTTATCGGCAAAGTACCTGCTAAGTCCAGTAGCCGTCGCATAATCACTAATCCTAAAACGAAACGTCCAATGATTATCTCATCTGCGGAGTCGCTTGCATACGAGAAGGACTTTCAGCGTCAGATAACTGGCCCCATGATGATGCAGTTAGGATCTGAAGGAAGGCTTACTGTAAGCCTTACTGTCTTCGCTCCAAACAAGAGACAGGATATCGATTCATTTCCTAAGATCATTCTGGATTGTCTGCAAAAGAACGCTGTGATATATAATGACAACAGAATTGATGAACTTCTGGTGTTCAGAAAGATAGACAAGGAAAACCCAAGAGTAATCATTCAGATATGGGTCACATAATCCCGTGGGGGAGCGATGCAATTTTCCAGTGTCAAATTCATGTTGAGGTGGTACTTCAGAGAGTTCAAGGATAGAGAAACGCCTAAAGGTCTACGATCAGCTGCCTCCTCTGGTGAGGTGATAGGTCGTGTGCCTTCTAGACTACAAGATGTAGAAGATGTGATTCAAACGTACAACAAGGTAGTGAAGGTTATGTGTGCATTATCAGCCAGAGAGATAGGCGTACTAGGACAGTATTACAAGTCAAAGAAGACAATCGCTAGGATAGAACGCGATGCACTGAACGGAAAGATTCGATTTAAGTATAGTTTAGAACAGATAGAATCGAAACTCGAAGAACCCTGTATCAACCTGAAGCTCATCTCCCTACCTGAATATGAAGAACCTCGCTATCTAAACATAGAGCATCAGGTGATGTGGGTTGCAGGTGCCAATGGGATCTCAAGGCATATCGGACGTTCGATATCATGGTTCTATCAGTTTGGCTTAAAGGACAATCAGTTCATGTCCATATTGAGTAAGGTTGGAAGTAGATGGGAAGCAAAGGTAGATGACTTAAATAAATGGAGGCAAATAAGGGAGGAATTATGAAGTGGTTACTCATTTTTGCAGTAGTCCTCGTATCAACACAGGCGTTCGCTGAAGAAACTACAGATGTTATCATAGTGAATGATGATGGAACAGTAACGAGTTGTATCTGTGACAACGGCCTTTGTACCTGTAGTTAAACCCTGGGAAGTGACTATGAAGATCTTAATCGTTTTGTTTATATTTGCAGTTATGTTTGTATTAAGTAGGCGCTAGGCGGTGCGGTTACGCTGTACAGTATCGCCGCTTAAATGCAGAGTCAGCCGCCGATGCGTCTGAATAGGAGGAACGATGAACGAATATCATATCGAACACATTTCGGACATTCTAAAGATTCCAGAGGATCGTCGGAAGGCGTTCATCGCCGAGATTCCAGTCCTGTTCACGATACTCGAAGCGTTGAATGGTGTTGGAAATGTCGGCGGGGTGACGTGGCGGGACGACGGTAGCGCTTACCATTCCGTAAATGTTCAAATTCGGGCGGAGTGATGGGCGTAGACGCTCAAACAATCGTGGGTTTGTTAAAGGCAGGCACGGGGAGTAGGAGGGGCTATGACTGTAAAATATTATAGGATCGGGACAATACGTGATAAAGAACTTCAACTGGCAAGGGATTCGGGGGTTGAGTTTGTAGCGGTACACGGCAGCGACGAATACGTTGGGATGTTGAACGGAGTGCCTACGTATACCATCACGCACATAGAGGACAAGGAAGCCTTTAACGCTGGCCTCGAACGCGCTGCGGAGATGGTTGAAACGTGGGCGAATGGAAACACACCGATAACAGTAGACGAAATAGCAGCAGCAATCCGCAAGGAGGTGAAATGACACACGACGAAATGAACAGGTTGGCTGCGGAGACGGTGATGGGATGGCGTTTAGACGATGGCTATTGGGTCGTTGGCCGTAGTTGCACAGATGAGTACGCCTTAACGGATTACAATATTCATGACTGGAACCCCTGCACCTCAATCGCAGATGCGTGGTTGCTTGTTGAGAAGATGATTGAGAATGGGTTTATTACGTCAGTATATTCATTCAAGGGGACACATGAGGTTGAGATTTATCTTTCAGACAAGTCACCAGATGCCGTCATAGATTTGAACGGTGTATCATTTGTCAAGGCAAACAACACAGCACCACTTGCAATTACGATGGCGTGTCTCAAAGCCGCAGAAGCGGCGATGGAGGTCAAATGAAAGACACAATAGTAGGGAAGATAGTTTTATCGCCTAAACGCTGTGATTGTAATGCAACAAGTGAGGACGAGTATGGGGTGTGGGAGGATGAATCAGCGCTCATGCGTGAGCATATCGGGAAACTAGAACGCAGGGAGGATAGCCACATGAAGCAGATTGAGAAGTTGACGAAGGACAACGCTCTAATGTGCAAGGTTATGAGGGCCGCTTGGGGAGAAGTCACCGATCCGATGGGAGATGGAGCGCCCAGATTGCTTGCAGCACTAAAAGCCGCAGAAGCGGCAATGGAGGGGGAATGAAAGAAACGATAGCAAGGTTGAGGGAGATGAGGGATACTTGGTCCGTTGATAATATGTACGAAGCACTCCGCGCGCTCCCGAAGTTGCTGGATTATATTGAAGTGTTGGAGAAGAACGACGTTGCAGCGATGGACGCTGCACATGAGGCAGATTTAAGGTGTGCAGAATTTGCGGAAGAAAAGGAAACAATAGAACTCAGGTGTCAATCGCACATTAAAAAACTAGAACGCAGGGAAGATAAGCATTGTCGGCAGATAGAGAAGTTGACGAAGGACAACGCTCTCCTGCGTAAAGTGGCGAAGGCATCAATTAGGATGTGGAATGGTGGGTGGGACAAAGAACACCAAGAGGAAATAGAAGGTGCATATTCAGCAGCACTCAAAGCCGCAGAAGCGGCGATGGAAACAAAACCAGAGAGTTTGTATCCTAGCAACGATGTAATGTATACAAAGGGGGAAGGATGAAATGCTACGAGATAAATGGAACTCTTGGGTATCAACGCCATGTTGTCATAGCGAAAAATGTCGCTAGCGTTGAGCGGCTTTGGAAGGAAGAGTATCCAGATTGTCCGATAGAAAGGATTCAGTTGATTTCTGACTACGTTCTCGTGGAGGACAAATGAAAAACAAAATCTGTTTGGTTGCGAAGCAGTATCGTAAGGGATGGAGGCTCGGGCTCTGCGACAACAAGAAGTCCTCGTATGTATCGTTTTGGTTCAAGAACGTAGGCGAGGTGAAACGCGCACTCGACGCTGGTGTTGTGTATATACATATTGATGGAGGGGAAAGCGATGAAATGGAAACCGAAGGTCGGTGAAAGGTATTGGTTTATTGATTTTAGATTCGCTTCATCTTTTTGTTGGCGTAGTAATGGATTTGATAGAAGAAATTGCAGGGAAGGAAACTGTTTCCGCACAAAGAAGGAAGCAACCGCAGCGTTAAAGCGTGTCAAGAAGGCGCTAAAGGGGGAAGGATGAGAATAAATATAACAATGCAACCAATCACTTATTTGACAGAACATGGTAATGCCACAGAGATTATAATTGAAGTCACACACAACGGAAAAAAGTTCGGCGAAAAGGTATGTATGGATGAAAGGTATTTTACAAGCACTTGGGATGATATGTTCAATGCGGCTAAAGAACATCTACGTCATGCGATTGAAAGTGAGGAAAACAAATGAGAATCACAGGAGTACGACTAGCACTTAATCAGGACTACGTTCCACCGCAGTACAAACCAAAGGAGTCACCGATGGAGAAGAAGAAGGCTCCACCTGTTGTTAAAGAAAGTGATTGGGATAAGTTTGTGAAGTGGGTAAAGAAGTGGTTCGCGCCTGTTAAGAATCCTAATCCATACGTTAAGCCACCGCTGCAAAGATAGAGCGGTTACTGCCAACCAGGATGAGCCTCTAACTTCTTGCAGTATATCTGTGTTTTCCACATGTTATCTGTAGCGTTATCATAGTTCTGATCGCAGTAACAACGATGGCTAACCCCTTGCTTATCTACGATCAGAATAGTTCTCACGGGGCTCAGGCTCGGTCGTGGAGGCTTCGGTATCTTTGCCTGTGAGGACACGCCCAGACATGATATCATCATTGGTAAAACCATCACGATCAATAGCATCAATCTCATTCTGTTTAACAATGTATTCATTGACATCCTTCTTGTATTGGGTGGCTTGTTTCAGCTGCTCACGCTTGGCACCAAGCCTATACAGTAGGTACATGGCACCAAACATGAAAGCTAAATAGATTACTGTAGCCCAATTCATTTAGACTTCGCCTTCTTCGGAACCTTCTTCACCAAGCCAATGATGCTGATGATCTTACCGATCCAAAGGTCATCGACCTTCGTGGGTGTGAGCTTGGCAACGATAGACGCAGCGCCAAGAACCATGAGAAGAATCTCTACTACTTCGCTCCAATGTCCAATGATCCATTCCATCTACCACCTCGCTAGCCGTCCCCTGATATCCAGATGGACGAAAGTTGGATAAGCATGGAGCCCACCTTTAGGTAGCACACCCATCCGTTGGAATCTATCTAAGATCGGGAATAACTTTTTGGGCGTTATTCCCTTCAACTTAAAATCAGCAGCCCTACCCTGAAGATGCTGAGAATACTTCTTGCCACCGCAGCTCTTGTTGTGTGCAGGGCTACGGTATCCAGAAGTAATCATCATAGGTTGACCAGTGATAGCGCGTACAATTTCAAGTGCGCTGGATAGCTGCTTCAACCTTGGATAAATCCAGTTGGCAGGATATTTACTACCGTCCCTACAGTTGAACTCACTACTGTCTAAGTGTTTAGTTAGTTTCATTGCTCATCCATTCCCATTAGTTTCATAAGATCAGTTATCCATCCGTCTTTCCTAAGATGAAAAATACCTTCAGCTATTCCAGCACCAGAGCCTTTCTTACCTGCTATCTTATCTGTTCGTTTCAGATCGAACAATGCCTTGCTAAGAGGAATTGCCTTTCCAAGATCGGTAGCAGCAGCAAGACCACCTTGCGAAGTAAGCTTATGTACTGACTGATTGATTTGTGGAGCAATCGTGCCTGGTAAGGATGCACCCATAGACATGACAGGCATGTCATTTGTAGTATCGTATCCAGTGATCATCTTAAGTAACATAGCATATGCTAATGGAACGGCAATTCTCTTTGCTAACTGCTTGCCGTTCTTGTTTTGCACATCACCAACTACACGCATGAATTGGTTGCGACCCCATGTAGTGAAGGGAATCAATCTACCAAGATCACTGCGTAACCACTGAGGCTTATTGATAAGACCGTAATCATAGTTAACTCGATTACTAATGATCGTTCCGAATAGTTTCTTAGCAGACTCTCCACCTTTAGTACGAAGAGTTTTAACTACCATGACCTTCTCACCAGGTAGCAAGTGTTCGATTGCTTCAAGTATCTGAGGAGATAGATTCTTATAGTCGGTACCACCAAGGGTAATAGCGTCACCCATCTTAATGTAACCAGATAGGAATGATGTTTGTCTATTGATCTTATCAATACCTGTGAAGAGCTTCATGCCACCCTTACCGAAGAACCCAAGGATATCACCAGTAACTTTTATTCCCTTACGAGATGCCTCTCTCATTCCAGTCTCAAGAACATCAAGCTCTTCTGCCCTAAGATATGGCCCCATCTGCTTAAGCAACGCTTTGTATTCACCTGTGACTAATGCCTTCTCTGCTCTTAACACATACTCGACACCTGTTTCACCAGCACCTACCCAAAGTGGCTGATGAGGCTGCTTATAAAGAATAGTCTTAGGATTCATACCAATGAACGCTTCGTACATAAGTTTATGAGCAGTTCTAAGAATGTCTTCAATTGCACCTGGCTTAAGCCCCATAGCTTTCATCATCTTCTCTACTTCTGGAACACTGGCATTAGCAAATTCCCCAGCTGATACTCTACGAAGATCAGATGCGTCAACAAGACCCATAGCTTTTGACGCTGCATCTTTCAGATTGTTTGCTTCTGGATCTAACCCAAGTGCCTGCATTCTAAAGATTGTCTTCTGAAGTTTAGGGATTACATCCTTAAACCCTTGGTAGTTAGATACCTGATTTGCATAGCTCTGAAGTAGGGTAGATATGTTTTCTTCCATACCCTTAGACGCAAACGCTTTATCAGCACTTCTACTGTGTCCAATCCGTGGCTCAGTTATACGCAAGATTGGATCTTGTAAATCTGCACCTATCTTCGGAAGTGAATACTTGTTAGCCCTTGGAATATATCTAGGAACATATCCAACATTCTTAAACAAGTCTGGATTCGCTTTGTAGATATCGTCAAGCTGGGTACGCATCCCGAACAGATGTTCTAATACTTCCTGAGTAGGTTTAGCACCATCGAAGGCTGAGTATCCAGCTTCCCTAGATAGATTAGGATTCCAGAATGGCTTACCATCTTTACCCATTTCAATGTACTTAAGTAGATGAGTGATTCTATCACGAGAAATCTTCTTACCTTTACCAATACCAGACTCTCTCATCTTAGTTAACGCTTTGATAGGCACATCAAATGACTTGATCATTCCATTTCTAATGTTTTGCCTTACGTTATTGCCATGAATGAGATCCATTACTGTTTCAGTTGCACCAATATTCAGCTTTTCATCTACCTTAGATACACGTTCTATTGTGTTGTAGAAGATCCGCTTATACTTAGCAAGACTCGTGAAGTTAGATGGCTTCACACCAACGTCATGCAGGCCATGAAGTAAATTGTCTCTCTCGATACCATCCAGTATTTTGTTTCGTTCAGTAATGAGAGGTTCGATATTATTCATCAGTTTCTTGTTATCAAGAATTGCATTTCTTTTCTCTAAATTATTGATAAGTTTTCTGATCGTACCAGTCTTTGTCTTTGGATATGCTCTCTGAAGGTCTTCGATTAACCTTACATGATCATAATAGTATTGATCTATAGCATCTAGTTCTTTCATGCTCATCTTTTTTATATCAATACCTTTCTTCTTCATTAAGGTTTTCCATTCCTTAAAGGTTTGAGCCTTACCAAGCAGCTTTGTTTTATATGTAGCTCCATCGTGAACAGTATCGATGTTCTTAGAGATAAGATCATCTATGAATCCAAGACTATGACGCTGTTCTTTCATCCATGCTGATAACTTACCACCAGTAGCTTTATCAATACCCCACTTAGCACCTTTGAATGGAGCGGCGATAGTCTTTCCAGCAACCTTGAAAGCTCCACGCATACCAAGTTCATACATAGGAAACATGACAACATTCTCAAGTGCCAATTCAGGATCGCCCTTAGAAAGACCAGCTAGTAGTGCGCCAGTTGCGCTTGCTGCTGTTCTTCCAATGATCTTAGATCCCTCTGGCATCCATTGAGCCAGCCCTTTTGTAAGAACACCGCCGACTGTCTTGGCAGCACCAGACTGAGCCATCATCATTTCAGGTAAGAACTCACCAGCCACCTTTGTAAAACCACCAAGTGTTGGATGATCTATTTCAAACTGAGGAGTAGGTAGATTCTTAACTTCATCTAGGTTCAAAAGACTTCTCGTTGTTGGAGCATCAGTTTTTTCATCTACTATACCTAAAGCCTGTGCAGCCTGATTACCTTTATCTAACATAAGATCATTAAACATAGTAATATACTTACCAGGCATTAGATAGTTAAGATCAATGTTCTTATCAGTGAATGGTATATCAATGTTATTAAAGTTGGGATTCTTGCTTTGACCCATTGCTGTTTCAGCTATGTTACCAAAAGATTGAACTCCTGCTTGAACAAATGACTGAGTCCCGCCAAGTATATCCTTCGCTCCAAATGAAGGATCAGCTACTGGTCCAAATAGTCTTTCGTTTTCTAGCTCATCTTTAGTCTTATCACTTACTCCAAACATTTCTTTTACTTGACCTGTTTGTCTTTCTTGTCCTTCTGTAAAATCTTCCAATCTTTTATTGATAGATAGTGGCTGAGTAGCAAAATCATTCTGCGTCATTGGTTCTAGTGGACCAAACAGTCTTTCGTTCTCAAGTCGATCTGTTTCCATTTGTCTATAAACATTAAGTTCTTCTTCGTCTTTCTTTTTACGAGCTACTTCTTCAGGAAGTGGACCAAAAAGTCTGTTGTTCTCTTCTTCGTCAACACTTAAAAGATCAACAGTTTTGTTAGTTAATATAGCCATTAGTCTAAACCTTTATCACTCAGCCACTTTCTAACATTATCCCGATCTTCTGGATGCTGTTGAGCATGTGCCACTGCTTCTTCTTTGTTTGCAAAGTTTAGGACTGCACCAGGTGCTGAAGTATTGCCAAGATATTGCTGCTGCCATGTATCCATTTCTTTAGTTGTCTTTGGATCACCACGAAAATAACCAGACTTAAACTGACCTTCAGCCTGAGTACTTAACGCACCAAGCATTGCAGGTGTTCTAAATACATCTGGAAATGTTGCCATCATCATTTGTTCAAACTGTTCTTTATTTGCATCTGGAAACTTTGCTTTGAAATCAGCCATAGCCATTGTTGCCTGTTGAACTCTAGCTTTTTTACTTTTAGCTGATCCTTCATTAGCATTCAATTTACGAATCCTATCAATCTGTGCCTGTTTATATTTTTGGTCTAGTGGGTTGTTTTTCATCTTCATCTCACCACCAAGCAACGCAGCCTGTGTCTGAGAGTTACTAGAATCAGCGGTTGATTGACGATCTGATGTGGTCTGATAATCTTTGCCTTGGCTAAGTAAGCTCTTACCAATACCAGACAATGGTTCACCAATAGCGATACCACGTTTACCCTGAAGTCCATGATATGCTTTGTTAGCCATTGTAGCAGCAGCACCTACAGCGTTCAGAATGTTGCCAACCATGCTGTACTTTTTAGATTTGGCTGAGGCAACTTCAGCTGATTTAGCAGCCTTAGCTTGTCGTGCCTGTACCTCTGCCTGTATCTTAGACATACGTTCAAGCATGCTTTGACCGCCATCGTCACCGATAAGTTCAGACATCTTCTGTCCTTCTTCGGCACCTTTAGCTAGAATATCAGTTATCATACTATCCA
>Ga0075124_10000969_pt1 | contig 13409 bp, 12 predicted proteins | sample AntAceMetag02UKS_FD_69809 | JGI IMG/M metagenome (GOLD analysis project Ga0075124, IMG submission 69809) | Saline lake microbial communities from Ace Lake, Antarctica - Antarctic Ace Lake Metagenome 02UKS | ecosystem: Environmental > Aquatic > Non-marine Saline and Alkaline > Saline | place... | reverse complement strand
TCCTTATCATGATAATAAAATGAAGGAATAGCCCCAAATAAATCATTAACTATCTTAATACTGCCTTTGGTTATCTGTATTGCATTAAATATGCCATAAGTTATGTTTTTATATTTCTCGGGGTGCTTTTCTGATTCTTTAGGAATTATTACCCCATCCAATATTTGTGTAATATACTTACTTACACTTATATTATTCCCCCACAAATAGTCATAAAATTCAAGATAATATTTTTTTGTTTTTATAACTTCTTTTCTTAGTTTTGCAAAAGAAGGAAGATTTGGATTGAATTGTTTTGGTTTCTCATTAAAGTAATATTCAAAATATATTTCAGTCATTTTATTACCTTTTTTTAAAATTTAAAGTTTTAATTAGATATTTTAACTATTTAAGCATAATCTCATAAAATAAAACTGGGCATAAAGACCTATAAAGTTTAAAAATAATATTGTTAAGAAGAACATTTATGCATGTCCTTGGATCTTTTTTTGAACCAGAAAAAACAAATTGAAACTTTTTAATTTTTAGACTGGATCTTATTATTAAATTATCCATAGTCTTTCTTGACGGCCAAAAAATATGATCTGAATGAACAATCTCTTTTTTTGAGAAGATATTTATCAAATTTGCCAAGTTAAAAACATTTGGAGTTGTTAATATTAAAATACTTTTTTTTGACATTAATTTAGCAATATTCTTTAATGCAATTCCTGGGTTATCTAAATGCTCTATAACATCACCAAAAACAATTATATCATATTTATTTTTCTTTACAATTGAATCATATTTTGCTTCTACAATATCTCCATAAAAAATATTTTTTATATTATACCGTTTTAAATCTCTTATTGCTTTTTTATTTATATCAATACCAATTAAATCTTTAGAAACTTTTTGCAATCTCTGATGTAATAACGAATCTTTCCCCCCCCTAATAGAATGAAAAGGATAATCTACAGCACCAATATGCAAAACTCGCTTATTATCACATAGCCTCAAAATTTCTTCGTGTTTATACAAAGCACTCATTTTATTTACCTTTAATAAATTTATATTTTAAAATTGAATAATAAGTTCCAATATGATTTAATGGCACATCACAGTTTTTACATAAAGGATTTTTTTTATTTAATAGTAATGCATCTCTTCTAAATGCATCATATTTTTTAGAATCCCATATTTCTTTAAGAGTTTCTGTTGATACATTACCAAGAATTATTTTTCCACTATAATCAACACAACACGGAACAACATCACCATTTACAAAAACAGTCATATATATAAATGGAGCGATACAGGGGGGAGTTTGTTTATCATTATCTCCTGCCCAATTATGTATTTTTTCTAGATTTATTTTATCTACTACCTTCAACCACCTATTATAGAAAGATTTGATAACTTTAGTGCTTATTTCATCTGAAGAATAGATTGAATTTAAAACAATCTTAAACTTTCTTTTGCCTCTTTTTCTTATTAAATTATTTAACTTATCTTTAATATCAATATATTTGAGTGGGATTCTATATTTCTCAAAATTTTCCTTTGAAAAACCATCAAAAGAAACCTGAACTTCATCTATTTTACTATTAACAATTTTATTTATATTACTATCATTCAATAAAAAACCATTAGTTATGAATTTAAGATAAATTGAAGATTTTTTATTTTTTATATACTCTATTCTCTCAAATAATTTTGGGTCCAACAAACTCTCTCCAAAATTAGTTAAATGAATTTCTTTAATATTAAATTTTATAATCTCATCAACTATCTTTGTAAATAAATCCCAATCTATTACGGCCTTTTTTCTAACCAACTTTGAATGGGGACAATATTTGCAAGTTGCATTACAAAAATTTGTCGTTTCTATTTTGATAAACTTCGGGTTTTTTAATTTCATCTTTTTATTAGTCAAAAACCATAATGACTTAAAGAAAGTTCTATCAATCATTTTCAATAATTTTAAAATCATTTTTTCCTCAATGTAAAATCTTTATTTTTATTTAGCCCGAGGGCAGTATTAATTAATCTGATAAATGAACTATTAAAGAAAAGTGGGTTTGGCTTATCCACTGCATAAGTGTAGTCAAAGGTATCGCATCCATTACACAACTTGTTCTTTTCTAATTCTCCTTTTAACAAATTTTTTCTTAAAGAAATATACCCTTTTGAATTCCAAATACTAAAAAGACTATCTTTCTTCAGATTTCCTATTCCTTTATCATCATCATTATTACAAACATAGACATCTAGATTTGATCCAATATCAACTTTTAACCACGGCTGAATGCAGTATTTAGTCCCAGCCACACAGTGTTTTCCTAAGTCTTTATCATATTTACTGATATCTACTCTTCCTGCCCAACTATTCAATACACCATAAACAAATTCTAATTTAGGATATTTTCCAAATTTTCTTTTTAATCTAACTTTTTCATCTTTGAAAAGAGGCATATTCATTGTTCTGATTGCAACATTTGTTTTTCTGGATTTAATTTTTAGGAAATTTGATATATTCTTAAGAGTTATATCTAATTTTCCCCCTGTAAAAGAACGATATTTATTTTTATCTAAAGTATACAAAGAAAACATCATATATTTTGGTTGATAATCAACTACTGCATCAAAATTCTTACCGCTAAATAAAGAGCCATTAGTTGTAATTGAATAAGTAATTTTATATTTTTTTAATAAACCAATTATTTCTGGAAATTCAGGATGTATAAATGATTCTCCATGGAATGATAAATTTATTCTTGGATGAAAATATTTCTTATACTTCTTAATTAGAAATTCTAATTCATCAAGTTTTATATTTCTCTTATCTCTATCAATTTTAGTTAAAATAGAAGAATTCTTAGTATTCATAGGACAAAATCTACATCTGTAATTGCAATTATTTGTTATTTCAATTGCAGTAATTAAAGGTGTATAAGGTAACTTTTTAATCTTAAAATTATAAAATAGGAGTGCTCTAAGAAAATTTAATTCAACTTTAAATATTGATTTCATCATAATCTTCCTTAATATTTATTTAATTTTTTTAATAATTCTTGAACAATTTTATTCCAAGTAAATCTCTTTGAATAATTCAATATTTCATTCTTATCCCATTTCTTATTTAAAGATTTATCTAATAAATTAGCAAATGTTTTATAATCTTTTGGATTATCATAAATAAAACCATATTTCTCTGAATGGATTATATCTCTAACACCCCCTACATTAGTTCCAACATAAGGTATACCACATCCCAAAGCTTCGAACATAACTGTTGGATTTCCTTCTGAATAACTTGGTAAAACAAAAACATCAGCTGCGTTCAACCATAAAGGTATTTCCTTATGAGGTTTTGATCCTTTTAATTTAATATACCCCCCTAGTTTTTCTTGTTTAATTTTATCTTCTAATGCTTGCTTTAAAGATCCATTCCCAATAATATAACAAATAAAATTCTGCTTTTTAATCTTTAATTCTTTAATTGCATTAATAAGAGATATTTGATTTTTTACATCGACAAGGTTTCCTATTGTAAGAATAACTTTTTTATTTTTTGGAATATTTAAATATGATTTACATTTATTTTTATCTAATTTCTTAAAAACTTTTGGGTCAAACCCATTTGGAATAACATTTACTTTATTTTTATATCCTAATTTTCTTAAACACTTAAGATTTGAGTTTGAAACAGTAATTATTTTATCTGATTCTTTTAGTATTTTTTGTGCAATATTTTTATTTATAAAGTTATCAAAAGGAAACTTATAAACATCAAACCCATGACCAATAATTATAGACTTTACACAATTAAGCGATGCAAGCTGGTTACCCAAATAGCCATATGGAACTAAAAAATGACTAAGAATTAAATTATAATCTATTTTTTTGTGATTAAGATAGTTAATAATATCTTTAGTAGCAAAAAAGATAATCGATGAACATAGAACTTCATGAATTTTAATATTTTTCTTTGATGTTGAGAACTTTTTATCGACAATTTTAAAAATTGTTTTCTTAAAAAAGAACAATTTTAATTTCTTCCATTTAGGTATTATTACATTTATCTCATCATAATAATTTGCGAGCTCTTCTCCAGAACCTTTTATAAAAGTATCATAATGGGGGCCAATTATCAACAGTTTCTTTTTTGTCTTCATTTCTCCAACCCCTTCACATACTCAAACATCTTCTTGCAAACAACATCTTCTTCAAATCTCTTCAAGAATAATTTATATGCATTCTTAGATTTTTTAATTAAATCTTTTTTATTTATCTTCAACAAAATTTCCTTAAAACCCTTTTTAACTGTTGGAACAAAATACCCGCAATCATTCTTATCAAGAATGCTTTTCATTTCTGTTGACCAACTAATCAAAAGAGGTTTTCCATAAGATAAGTATTCTAATGCTTTTGAAGGAAGAGCCATTTTAAATATTTCGTTTTCACCAAGTGAAGCTAAACACAAATCTCCTTCTTGAATCAATTTATTACAAAAGTCTCTATCTTTATAACCATAAATAAAAACATTCTTAAAATTGTTTTTCAAAACAAACTTTCTCAAAGATTCTAAATCTTCTCCATCTCCTGCAATGTGCCATTCAAACTTATCATAGACTTTCTTATCTAAATTTGCTTTAAGAATTAAATTTAAACTCTGAGCCTTAGTTATAATCCCAGTATATACAATTTTTATTTTTTTAGAATCTTTTTTCTTAACACTTAACTCTTCCTTCTTTGAAAAATTAGTTATCAATTTTACATTTCCAAGTTTTCTATCCAAAAGATTTTTCTCCATTTCACCAGTTACTGCAAATATTAAATCTGACTTTTTGTACATATCATTTACAATCCCAGCAAAAATTTTATAGAAAAAACCTTTTTTTGCATCAAGCACCCCCGCAGCTGATTCAGGCCATAAATCCCTAATATCAAAAATTATTTTTTTCTTAAATAACTTTGAAATATAAAAAAGAGGTATTGCAGAAAATAATGGTGGTGAGGAAATAAAAACAATGTCTGTTTTAGAAATTATTGGAAAAGAAAATAAAGATGAAAAAGTAAAAGAAAGATAATTAATTAATCTTTTAATAACCCCCTCATTTTTCAAGGGTATTTCTGGGAATCTATAAACAATCACATTATTTATTTTTTCTTTTTTCCAAAACCAATTATACCTTTTCATTAATTTTCCTGTAGGATAATTTGGTTGACCAGTAATAACCTTAACATCCCAATTTTTCTTTACAAAATATTCTGCAAAAGCAGATAATCTTTTTGCAGGGGGATTATTTAAAGGTTTATAGTATTGATTTATGAATGTAATTTTCATTTTGCTAACCTATTTGCTATTTTTTATTATTTTAATAATCTTTTTAGCAGCATCACCATTCCCAAAAAAATTCTTCTGTTTAGATTGAGGATTAAATGATTTTATTGTTTTTAAAATCTTTTCTTTGTTAGTATGAACTAAAACATTCCACCCATCTTCAATAGTTTTAACCCACTCAGATGTATCTCTTAAAGTTATACAAGGAACTTTAAAAAAATAAGCTTCTTTTTGGATTCCACCTGAATCAGTTAATATTTTACTTGCATTCTTCTCTAAAACAATCATATCAAAATAACTAACTGGCTTAATAAAAATAATATTTTTATCTTGATACATATCCCAAAGCTTAAACTCTATTAATTTCTTTTTGGTTCTTGGATGAATAGGTAAAACAATATTTTTCTTAGATTCAATAAAAGCATCAAAAATATTTTTTAAATTTTTTTTATTATCTGTATTAGATGGTCTATGAACTGTTGCAAGCAAGTAATCTTTAGTTTTTAAACCTAAACTGCTGAGAATTTTAGATTTTCTTTCTGCAATTTCTAAAAATAGTTTTATAGTATCAAACATTAAATCCCCAACAACAAAAACATTTTTAGTGATTCCTTCTTTTTCTAATAATTCAACTTCTTTTGAAGTTACACAAAATAAGAAATTACTAACATTATCTGTACAAATTCTATTAATTTCTTCAGGCATTTTTCGATCAAAACTTCTACATCCTGCTTCAATATGAATTATAGGAATATGTAATTTAGAACCAACTAGTGCACCTGCAAGAGTTGAATTAGTATCACCATAAACTAACACATAATCCGGTTTTTCTTTTATAATGATTTTTTCTAACTCAATCAACATTCTCCCTGTTTGCTCACCATGAGTTCCATTATTAATATTAAGATTATACTTGGGTTTAGGAATATTCAATTCGTTGAAAAATATTTCAGACATATTTGAATCATAATGTTGGCCTGTGTGAACTATAATTTCTTTTATTTCTGGGCATTCTTGTAAATTCTTGCTAAAACTTGCTGCTTTAATAAATTGAGGCCTTGCACCTATAATTGTTAATATTTTTTTCATTTTAATCATTCATAAAGCTTAAATTAAGTAAAATCGCATTTTTAATGCAAATCCCATAAAATCACCAAAATCACATATTATTTATAACTATTACGAATTAATAATCTATACTATTTAAAATCATCTAAATCATAATAATATATACTACCTACTTTTAAATAGTTACTAACATTTATATATAATATTAACAAATAACCCTTTATGGTAGTTAATACTATAAAAACAGGGGTGGATGACCTTCTTAATTTATTAAAGGGCTATGATAAAATCCCTTTGCAGGATGCAGCTGCAAAGCTCAATATTCCCTTAAAGATACTTCAAACTTGGGTTGATTTTTTAGTAGAAGAAAAGGTTATAAGTGTTGAATATAAGTTTACTCAGCCATATATTTATATTAACAGAGTTGAAGAAGAGAAAAAACAAGAAAAACATCTTGCTTCACTAGAAGAAATAAAAAATGATTTCTTTGAAAGAGCTAAAAAAAAGAATTTCTCACAAGAACAGATTGAATTATTATGGAAAAGAAAGTTAAATATTGAAATAATTAGGCATAAAGATTATTTTTTTAGATATGCAGGGGTTAAGAAATTAAATAATATTGAATTATTATGGAAAGAGTTTTGTGAAAAGATTAAAGGTGAAATCTAATGGATTTGTCATTATTCTTAAAAAATAGGGTGATTGAGTTTATTGATAATATAATGACTTCAAAAGAAGAATCAAATCCTAAAATTAGAGATGAAGAATATAATTTATTAGATTCAAACAAAGATTATGAAGAAGAAATTAAAAAACACATAACAAAAGGAGAATTTGTTAGTGCTAAAAGAGTGTATAGAGAATTATTAGAAAAGTTTGAACAAAAACTTGAAAGAGATGTTGCAATAAGATTGCTAACAATTTTGAATAGGGTTACAGATTTAATAAAAACTCACATTAGAAAAGATAGTGAAGGAAAAATATTTGAAAATGAATTTGAAAAATATAAAGAGATAATTAATAATAATGATATTCTTCCAAAAGAGATTAAGGGAGAAAAATCAAATGTTGAATTCTTTAAAGATCAAGGTGGTTCGTCTTTAAATGATGAAGAAGAGTATGAAGAACCAATAGAAAAACAAGAAGAGATAAAAGCAGATGTGAAAGAAGAAACTCATTCTAATCAGAATGAACTATCTGCAAAAAACCCTTATCTACAAACATTGAAAATGCAGATTAAAACAAAAATAAGACAAATAAATGGCTCATTGATTAGTGAGGATTTAAGTGAAGCTCAAAAGGAATATAATGAGCTAAAGATATTATTTCAAAAATATCCTTCTGATCTTTATGAAGAAAAAATTGAACTTTACTCAGATGTGTTATCTGCAAATTTTAGTATTCATCAATTAGAAGAATATCTTAAAAAAGTCAAAAATATTAATAAGGGTAATGAGTTATTAGAGGAAAAACACAGGGAATTACTTAATGCTCAAGCAAGAAGATTTGAGATAGAAAAAAAGAGATTAGATTTTGAAATAGAAGATATGAAAAATAATCTAAATAAAAAAGAAACATTAAAGAATGTTGTCAAAACAAACTTTGATAAAGCTCCAGATCTGGATGTTGATAGAATAAAAGAATTAGCAAAAATTGATAGATTACAACATGATATGGGTTTGTTGAGATCAAAAAGGCATTTAATAAAAAAAGCAGAAAAACCACAAAAGATAAAAATAGACGATAATGAAAAATCACCAATTGCTAACACAGAATTAATAAAAAAATTATATTCAAAAGGATTAAAGAATTTATTTAGAAATGAAAAAGAGAAAGCTAAAAATTATTTTGAAAAGATATTAAATATTAATCCATTTTATAAACCTGCAATCATAAGGTTAGAACAAATAAAAGCAAAAACATAGGGGTGAGCTATGGGAAAACTTGAAAAAAGAGAATTTAATAAATCAGATGTATTGGATACTTATTCTCTTAATGTAAATAATATTATAACAGAAATTAATATTGTTAATGATGAATCAAGACCGGTTCCTCAATATGTTATTTCTATTTCTAATATTAGTGAAACAACAAAATTAATTCTTGAAAAAATTAGACAAAGATTTATCTCAAAAATGTCTGTGGAAACTCTTGAAGCTGTTCAAGAAGGAAAAGATTACAATATTAAAGATAGATTTAAAGATGAGATAAGAGAATTAGTTAATAAAAATTTTCCCAATATTGACTCTAAAACAGTTGACATGCTTACCAATTATTTAATAGAAGAAAATCTTGGTCTTGGAAAAATAGAAATTATGCTTAAAGATCCAAGACTTGAAGAAATTGTTATTAATAATCATGAAAATGTTATCTGGGTTTATCATAGAAAATATGGCTGGCTTGAAACAAATGTCCATATTTATACTGAAGCAAGAATAAGGCATTATGCAACAATGATTGGAAGAGAAGTAGGAAAAGAAATAACCAATCTTAATCCATTAATGGATGCACATTTACTAACAGGAGACAGAGTTAATGCCACACTAAACCCAATTTCAAGTAATGGAAATACCATAACAATTAGAAAGTTTTCAAAAGATCCCTGGACTATTACAAAATTTATTAAAAATAATGTTCTTACAATTGAAGCAGCTGCATTGATATGGTTAGCAATAGAAAATGAATTATCAATGCTTATTGCTGGAGGAACTGGTTCTGGTAAAACATCTATGTTAAATGTTATATCTAATTTTTTCCCACCAAATCAAAGAATCATTTCCATAGAAGATACTCGAGAGTTGGTTCTGCCAAAATCATTACATTGGGTTCCTATGGAAACAAGACTTCCTAATCCAGAAGGAAAAGGCGGCATCACAATGCTTGATCTTGTTGTTAATTCATTAAGAATGAGACCAGACAGGATCATTATGGGAGAAATAAGAAGAAAAGAAGAAGCACAAGTTCTTATGGAAGCAATGCATACTGGGCATTCAGTTTATGGGACCATCCACGCTAATAATGCAGAAGAAACAATTATAAGATTAACAAATCCACCCATTGATTTACCAAAGCCAATGTTGGGAACTATATCTATGATTCTTGTTCAAAACAGAAATAGAAGAACAGGAAAAAGAAGAACATTACAAATAGCTGAAGTTTTACCAAATGGTGATGCAAATATTTTAATGCAGTACGATGTTCATAAAGATAAATTAAAAAAAATAAAACAATCAAAAGTGCTTATTGAAAGATTAAAGTTATACACAGGAATGAGTGGGGATGATTTAGACAAAGATTTGCAAAAGAAAGTAAAAGTCCTAAAATGGTTAATAAAAAATAATATTGAAAATGTGGACGATGTTGGTGCAATAATGTCCAAATATTATAGGGGAAAACTTAAAATAGTTTAATTCTAAAATGAGATTAGTAGAATATTTAATGCATAAAAATCCTAAATTAAGAAAGAAGTTAGAGATAGCTAAAATAAATAAAACTCCTGAAATATACATGTCAGACGTTCTTAAAAAAACAGTGATTAATTCAATTTTGGTAATAGTTGTTATTTTTCTGCTTTTTAATAAAAATCCAAATTTTCTTATTATTTTAATTTTTGGTTCAGTATTTATTACACTATTTTTATACTCAATGAATTTAAGAAGAGTTGATACAGCAATTATAAAAAGAGGAAAGGATATTGATAAGGAAGTTCTTTTTGCAGGAAGATATTTATTGATAAAATTAAATAGTGGTCAGCCACTAATTAATGCAATTATTGATGCATCAAAATCATTTGGCGTTGCAAACAAATACTTTAAAGAAATAGTTAAAGATATAGAGTTGGGAACACCTTTAGAAGAAGCGCTTGATAAAGCAGCAAGATACAGTGCATCTAAAAGATTTAAAAAAATATTGTATAATCTTAACAACGCAATTAAGATAGGTATTGATGTTACAAAAACTCTGGGTTCAATCCTAGATGAAATTGCAGAAGAACAATTAATAGAAATACAAAGATATGGTAAAAAACTTAACAGCATGACAATGTTTTATATGCTCATAGGAATAATACTACCTTCGTTAGGAATGACAATGGCAGTTGTTATACTAAGTTTATTACCGAATACAGGATCATTAGCAAATGCAATCTTTTGGGTTTTTGGTGTATTAGTTATTATTATTCAATTTGTATTTGTTTTCATGTTTAAAGGAGCAAGACCTAATGTTAATATTTAAGAGGAACAAATGAAAGACATAAGAATATTTTCAGTTTTTGGTAAAGCATTTATACCTAAAAAACTAATACCTGTTATAGCTCAACAATTTTATAGAGCTGGAATAAATGGGGTTCCATACACTTTGTTTGGAATGTTATTTTATCTTACATTAATAATCACTTATTTTATTTATTTCCCAACTGTTTACACTACTATTAATAATTATGTTCCGATATTATTTTTATTTTCTACTTTTTTAGTTTGGGTTATTATTCCTTTATTATTATCCGTAGTAATAATGTTAGGTATTTATTTTTACTTAGATATAAAAGTCTTTAATAGAGCTAAGAATATGGAAGAAAAACTAGCAGATTACCTAACATTTGTTTCAACAAATCTAAAAGGAGGAATGTCTTTTGAAAACTCTTTATGGTCTGCAATAAGACCTGAATTTGGATTATTGGCAGAAGAAATGGGGCTTGTTTCAAAAAAAGTAATGACTGGTGGTGATTTAATAGAATCTTTAAGTGATTTTGCAAAAAAGTATCCTTCACCAATACTAAGAAGATCAATGAATCTTATAACAAGTGAAATTGAAAGTGGAGGAAAAATAACTGAAATAATGGATAGAGTAATAGAAGACTTGAAAAAAACAAGATTACTAAAACAAGAAATGGCAGCATCAACTTTAACTTATGTAATTTTTATTTCAGCAATAGTCATTGTCATAGCTCCTGTCCTATTTGCATTATCTTTTCAATTATTACAAGTAATGGTTGGATTTATGGGAAGATTTGCAGGATTAAACATTCCAAATATGGCAATATCAATATCTGGAGAAAATACTATTGACCCCCAAAATTTTAAAACATTTTCATTTTTTGCAATAGGAATAATATCTGTTTTTGCTTCTATGATAATTTCTATAATAAATAAAGGTGATATAAAATCAGGTCTTAAATACATCCCTGTATTCTTAACTGCATCAATAATAGCCTATATTGTTGCAATGAACATGTTATCTGGAGTGTTTGCAGGATTAGTAATTTAATTAAAATTGAGAATAATAATCATAAATTTTTTAAACAAATTAATATATAATCTATATATATGAAAAAAAGTTATATTATGTTAAGTGTTGTTGTATTAGTTTTAGTTATTTCTTCTTATTTATTGCATTTCTCTAATAATGAAGTTTCTGTAAGTAACAGTATTTCTGGGAATAACTTATTAACAGGATTTGCAGGATTAAATTATGACGAGCTTGTAGCAGGCGATTCTGAAAGTTGCTTTGTTTATGGTATTGATTGCCCTGATGATGCAGAGGAATTATTTAGAGTTAATGATGATTTTTTCAGTGTAGGTGGGGGTCATGTTGCAGAAGTTGATAATGATGATTTTCAATTAAGAATGTGCTGTAGGAACATCTTAGGCCCGGACAATGGTGGAGATAGAGATTTTTCTCTATTTTATACTGGTACTGATCCTAGTAATGGGAATGCAGAGAACACTAAAGTTTATGGTAGTCATATTTTTGCTAATAATGTAGCTAATTCTGGAGATTTTTTTGCATTAGAAACAAGAATGGGCAATTATATAGAATATGTAGCAGGAGAATGTCCTATAGGGTGGAATTGCATAGCAAAAGCATCACCATTAGATACAGAAGGCTATGACTTCTACAACAGCCACATTTGGGACTGCAACAGAACATTTGATGCAGTTGATATGGTATCAATATGCTATAAGCCTGAGCAACAGACAGACTGCATAAGTTATGGAGGGGTATGCACAGAACCAGGATACATCATGATAGAGGGAGAATTAGTTTATTGCAGTTTTGGAATAGATGATTTGCAAGACCCAGATGATGAAGAAGGTGGATGTTGTTACCCTGGTGAAATTTATGATGATTTTTTAGGCCAATGTGTAGAAACTGAAGAATGTGGATTTGATATACCTAATGATAAAACAAAATGCTATCTGGATGAAATTGATGAAAATGGTCGGCCTATTAAACTTTTTGAAAAGGAATATTTTGATCAACCTGCTTGTGTAAAATGGGATCTTCAACAATCTTGTTGTTGGAATATAGAAAGATTTGGTGATTTTGGTAATTATTATTGTGATCTTTCTTCTCTTACTTGGACTGAAAATATGAATGTGGGTGGCTGATTAATTTTTTTATCTTATTAAGATTTAATGCTTTAATTTTTTCTTTATTAATATTATTTTTTGTTTTTAATTCTAATGCATTAGTAGGATACTTAATGAGGATAGCACCTTTTGGAACTTCATCTACAATTTCATTTTTATCATAAATCATACCTTCTAGGGCATAACCTTCTAATTTAGTAATGCGAACTTTTTTATTATTAATAAAAGTTTCATAATTAAGTCTTACTTCAGTATAAACATTATCATTATTCTCTTTACCAAAATAACTTGGGTCTTCATCAAAGGGGAGATTACCCAATTCCCGGCTATATATTCTTACCCCCCAAGCCAGATCATTATTAGTTGGGACTGAAGAAGTGCCACACCCACCCCCATTTTCACAAAAAATGGTTTCAGGAAAATATTGACCATAAGAAGGGTCTCTTAAATCTTGCCTAACCCCAAAAGTTTGAAAAATCTCTTGAGAATATGTGCTTTGCCCAGTATATTGATCTTTTAAATAAACTCCCCCCCTTATTATTATTAACCCATTTGTTTGATCATATGAAACACCATTTAATCCTGCAGCAGGAATGGCTGGATTCCACATTATGACATCATATCCTAGATCATGATTTCCTGCA
>Ga0075124_10000968_pt1 | contig 13411 bp, 10 predicted proteins | sample AntAceMetag02UKS_FD_69809 | JGI IMG/M metagenome (GOLD analysis project Ga0075124, IMG submission 69809) | Saline lake microbial communities from Ace Lake, Antarctica - Antarctic Ace Lake Metagenome 02UKS | ecosystem: Environmental > Aquatic > Non-marine Saline and Alkaline > Saline | place... | reverse complement strand
CCTCTTTATGTATTAGTGTGTTGCCAAAAAGTCTTTGAGGAAATGTATGCCAAAAATTTCGAGCACTATACCAACAAGGAGGGTTATGATGATTATTGCTTTTCCCACATCCTGCCCCTTTAAACTTCCAAGCTGATTGGGTTCATTTGAAAGATATGCAGATGCTGCGAAGAGCTCTTCACCGATCAAAGTATAGTCACAGGCAGCAACGAAGAAGGGGATCTGTGTAGGCATAGCTGTACCTGCTATCTGGATTGCCCCACTATCAAAGCCCGTTTCTGCGAGAATGAGAGATTCTGCGTAGAATGCACCCAAATAGAAGTTTGCAGCCGGTTTTTCTCGCATGATTATGCCGTCAACACCCGCAACATAACCGAACTGATCATCAGTGAGATAGAATACAGAGTCTGGATTAAAAGCATCGGGTCTGCCTGCACGAAGGTAGGATTCCTTCACGATCTCCTTTGCAGTGGAAAGCACCATAGAACGGCACACGGGAACATAAATTGTTGAATCATATTGAGCAACTTTTTCTGCGAGATGCCCCAAAATGTTAAGTCCGGCAATGGTCTGCATATCATCGAGGTCATTGATGCCGGGCACAAAAAGAATGGGTTTTCCCATTTCAGTAGCGCGACCGACTGCTTCTTCAATGGTATCAAGTCCACTGATCTTTCTGATGTATAGCCGTTTTCCTTTTCTTGCAGAAAAAATAAAATAGATAATAGCGCTGCCAAGGAGAAGAGTCATAATAAACAGAGATATTTTATCAGTATTGAACCACTGAGCTTTGGGTATTGCAGAAGCAGTGAAGCTTTGTACTATGTCTCCATCCTCATTAAGAACTGAAAGTTTATAATAATATTCCTGCCCGTCCTCGATATTATCATCATCAATATATGTTTTAAGCAGTGGAGTGATCCTCGCGATTTCGATATAATTTTCTTTATCAATACTACGACTGATGATCATTTCTGGAACTGATGGAGGAGCGTTCCACTCTAATATAATGGCATCGCCGTCGTCATTTGTGTTGTCTGCCGCAGTGAATGTTATGTCTTGAGCACATAAGGTGAATGAAAAAAATATTAAAATTATGAGTAAAATGTATACTCTCATGTATTACTCCAATTAATTAAAATTCAATTTGCATTCGAAATCGCAAATTAAAGATGAACATGTCAACAAATTCCAAAATATCTTTAAAAGTTATGAAAAGATTGGAAAACTTTACAACAATTTCATGAATACACATTTGAATATTAAAGGAATAAGCAATGAATATTTTAATTACCGGTGGAACTGGTTTTATCGGATATCATTTAATCAACCGTCTTGTGACCAAAGGTCATAAGATTACGTGTGTTATCAGACCTGACTCAAATATTGAGGAGCTCAGAAAGTTGGATGTTCAGTACATTTTCATTGAGGATATAATTAATAAAAGAATAGATTTTTATCAATTTGATATACTATATCATCTTGCAAGTATTCGCCATAAATGGGGAACAAATTGGAATAAATATATTCAGTCTGGACAGGAATTCACCGAGATATTATTAAAATCATCCATTGGGAAAATTACTCATTTTATATTTTGTAGTTCAGTTGCGGTTTATGGATATACAGAGGAACTTCCTATTTCAGAGGATACAGAGAGAAAGCCCTGTAATTTATATGGAAAAATGAAGCTGGAATGCGAAAACCTTGTTACTTTATATAATGAAAAGTATGATCTGCCATATACAATTCTCCGCCCATCCATTGTGTATGGTGAAAATGATCCACAAGGTATGATGACACGTTTAATAAAAATGATTCATAATAATTCATATCATACAGTGGGGAATGGCAGAAATAGAATTCAATGTATTTATATTGAAGATTTTATTAATATTCTTGAAAAGATTGGAACAAATTTTCATCCAACTAACGATGGCTTTATTGTCTCTTATAAATATCCAATTACAATAAACAATTTAGTTAAATTAATAAGAAACGAATTACAAAAAAAGGTCATTCTTGACATAAAGATTCCAGAATGGTTTGCACGATTTACATCTACAGTAATTGAAAGAATTTATCAGATTGGTATTAAATTAACAGGTCCAGAACCAATTATTGCCCAAGAGAAAGTGGATACAATGGTTAAAGATGTGATATATGATATTTCCAAAATCGAGAAGGAATGCGATTTTAAGCCCATATTTTCATACGAACATGGAATTAGTAGATTAGTACATAATTTAGCACAGGAGTATAAATGGAAGGTATAATAAAACAGGATATTCATCAAAGATATGATTGTGAAATATTAGGTTTCGGGGAGATATTTGAGATAAAATCAGTAGAAAGAATTCGAAAAAAATTAATCCGAAAATACAAAGATGGAGTATTATATCTTTCTTCAAATAAGGATCATTCAGGAAGAGGTTTTACAAAAGAAGAAGTGGAAAGTGCAGTCAGGAACGACGGATTGCAATTATTGGAAAGTGGTTATGCAGATGCACCTCCTTGGAAATCTGACCCTCTTGAAACAGGTCAGAAATCATCTAAAATGAAGATTCCAATTTTATCAAAATTGACTCCAGTTTTATTTACGGTATGGATTCCTGTATTTGAACAATTTTACAAAAAGAGACGAAAAGCACACATTGTTTGGGTATTTGGGGTATTTGATGAAAAATAAATTGAATATTGTAATTGGTATGATAATTGGTATTGCCTTTCTTGGTTTGTGGTTTCTCCTGGTTGATATAAATGAAATCTGGTCATATCTAAAACGATTAAATGTTTTTAATTTATTAATATTTTCATTTTTTTATGTTTTTGCATATTTTATTCGTTCTTATAGATGGCGACTTATATTGAAGCCGATCTTTACTATGAAAATCATTGAATCTTTCTACTATTTTATGGCGGGTATGTTAATTAATTATCTTATCCCAGTTCGAGCGGGTGAGGTTGCAAAAAGTTTTTTTCTTAAGAAAAATGAAGGTGTAAAAATTTCAAAATCCCTTCCTTCAATATTCATCGACAAACTAACTGATTTATTTCCAATTATTGTAATTATTATACTAATTCCAATTTTAGCAATTCCTGTTGGAAGAACACTCACTTGGGTAATTGTCTCCATACTTGCCATATATGCGATATTAATGATTGTTTTGTTATTATCAGTAAAAAAACCTGAATTTATGCATCTGCTATTGATGAAATTATCGTTTTTCCTTCCCAATAAACTCAAACTTAAACTCGAAGAATTTTTTGTCAGCTTCATTGATGGAATGGGAATTCTCAGAGGACGACTTAAGGACACAATACTGATTTATGTTTTAACAATTGTTGCTGTTTTGTCAGAAGGGTTTTTTGTATATATGATTTTTAAAAGTTTAGGACTGCAAGATGTTGGATTTATTAAAATTCTTTTTGGTTATACACTTATGAATCTTACATATATCTTGCCAACACCTCCAGCACAGATTGGTTCAAATGAATTCATGTGGGTTGTGATTTTTTCTTTTGCACTTGGTGTAAATAATAACTTAACTGGGGCTGCCGTTGCAACCGTTCATATACTAACAACAATTATGATTTTTTCAATTGGAGCAATATCACTTTCTTCAATTGGGATAAGATTTACAGAGGTTTTGAAATCAAATAATTAAATTATTGACAAAATTATTAAGAGGATTTTTAAAAGAGCAACTATGGAGGTACGACATGAAAAGTAAGATAATAACAGGTATTTTATTTCTTGTTATAATAGTAAATGTTTATCTATTACAAGCTGATTTAATTAATGTAAACGCTAATGGTGGCGCTCAATTTTTATCAATTCAAGAAGCAATCAATGTTGCTAGTAATGGGGATACAATTTTAGTACATCCAAGTACTTATTATGAAAATATTAATTTCAATGGGAAGAATATTGTTGTTGCATCTTTATTTCTTACCACAGGAAATAAAGATTATATTAACGATACGGTTATTAATGGCAATCACAATGGAGTTGTGGTAACTTTTCAAAATGGTGAAACATCCTCTGCAATACTCAAGGGTTTTACGATTACAAATGGATATGCTGCAGATGGTGGTGGTATTAAATGTAGTAATGCAAGTAAACCTGTTATTGACCATTTGATCATTTCAAATAATACAGCCACAGACGATGGAGGTGGTGTTGCATGTTATAATAATTCATCAATGAAAATTACTAATTGCATTTTCAATAATAATATTGCAAATGATAATGGCGGTGGAATCTTTCTGAGTCATTCTAAAGGATTAATTGATAATTGTCTATTTAACGAGAATATTTCTTATGCCGGTAGCTCAGCAATAGATTGTTGGTCGTCCGATCCAATGATAATTAATTGCACTTTTTTTAATAATGTATCCTACGGATGGGCAACAATTGGTGTGTGGGATAGCTCTAGCCCAATTATTGTAGATTGTATATTATCTAATAATACTGGTACAGGATTTACGTTTCATTCTCTATCGCAATCAACCATTGAATATTGTAACTGTTATGAGAATTCTTCAGGTTCATTTGGCGGTTCTGTTCCTTCTGGCTTAGGTACAATTGTTCAGGTAAATTCTAATGGAGATCCTTGCGATATTTATTATAATATTTATCTTGATCCGGAATTTATTAATTCTCCTGATTTGGATTTGAATCTTTCGGAAACTTCCCCTTGTATTGATGCAGGAATTATTGATACTACCGGTTTGAACTTACCACTCTATGATTTAGATGGTAATCCGCGTGTCGTTGACGGAAACGGAGATGGATCAGCAATTATTGATATGGGATGCTATGAATATTATAATTATCAACAACATATATATCTTGAGATACCCACTGAAAACGCATTGCCCGGTGATACTGTTCTGGTGCCCATAAATGTTCTATTTCCTCAAGATTTAACTTTTACCTCTGCGGAAATTATTATTGGTGGCTATTTAGGGTCATTAGAATTTATTGAATTAGTCGCTGATTCCAGTTTGGTTGGTGATGCCGGATGGATGTATGAGTTCAATGAAATAGATAGTCTAAATATTATATGGATGGCCGGTTCAGAACCGATATCCGGTGAAGATGTTCTTATATGGATGAAGTTCAGGATACCCGATACGGCAACCGATTTTATTCCAATAACGCTTGAGGATGCCTTGTTTGACACAGGTGTGGTGCCTGTCGAGCTTACATCAGGAGGAATAAATATAGTAGCTCTCATATATGGCGATGTGGATTTCAACGGATTAGTTCAAGCGTATGATGCATCGATGATATTGCAATATTTGGTAGGTTACATTAACTTAGATAATCTGCAATTGTTGGTCGCTGATGTAAGTCTTGATTCTACTGTCTCAGCTTTGGACGCAACTATGATTCTACAATATGGAGTTGGAATTATTGACACTTTGCCCTATCAGCCGGGATCATCCTACATAGCTAATGGTGATATAACAATGGAGGATCAAGTATATACCGGCGATCCCATTGATGTGCCAATAATAATAACAAATACAGAAAATATTTTTTCTTTCGAGGGTATGATTCATTTTGACTCTGAATGTTTAACATTATCTGACGTTTATTGGTCTGAATATTTGGATGGTTTTTATATATGGACAGATGTTGAGTGTGGTGAATTTAAACTCGTAGGATCTGGAACTTTGCCATATGAGGAATACGGTGTGATGGTAACAATTAGATTTTATCCTAAAGATGGATTTAATACTAACGATTCGACAACTGTATGTTTCGAAAATCTAAGATGGAATGAAAATGATATTATGCATAATGTTGCAGCATCAATTATAATAAATAATTATGGAGCTAACAATCCTCAAGAACCGGAATTAATACTTCGCCAAAATAGTCCCAATCCATTTACATATAACACCAAAATCCAATATTCGATACCTTTGGGAAGCGCTGTCTCTCTGAAAATATATAATATAAAGGGTGAACTTATTGTCGATCTGGTTAATGAATTCAAAGACAAGGGTTCATATGATGTTGTCTGGTATGGTAAAGATAAATACGGTAATAAAGCTGTTAACGGGATTTATTTCTATAAATTTATTAGTGGCGACTCAGAGATTATAAAGAGGATGATACTGCTTAGATAGTTAGATAGATTTGAAATAGGATATTACCCGGATTACAATTTAAAAATGGACTTCAGTTTATTTTTCAGTGATCCGGGTTTTTTCCTCTCATCGAAATAACCTTCAAAATTATGAATGAGAGGTTCGTTATGAAGTATTCTTTTTGGATTTTCATAAAAAAGGATATCTGCAATTTCTTCAGAATAATGTGAGGTGACAAAATCATAGGTCTCTTTCATAAGTATCGGACGTTTTTTTAGACCATGCACATCCGAAGCAATAACATGAACACATCCGATATTGAGAATTGTTTGTGGATCGTACTGATTTCTACAAGAAAAACCGTTCTGCAAGTTTTTGTTAGCGGAATCCTTGGGACGGGCACCGAACTTATTGATAAATAAAGAAATAAAATAATGAAAAACTTTACAGAAAAAAAAGTATTACAAAATTAACTTAAAAAATTCCGGTAACGAAAATTTATGCAGTAAAAAATCTGGAGGAAAGATGTTAAAAAAAACATTAATTCCAATATGTCTAATTGTTCTTGTTTTGTCAGGATGTGTAAAGTCTAAACTAATTTCCAAGGGTCCCGAATTATTAACTCACAAATTTGTAGAAGGGAAAATAATTGAATATCAGATCGATCAAACAATTGCAAGCACTATGGTCATTCAAGGAACAACTCAAGATCAAACCATTAATATGAGTTTTATTATCTCAAATGAAATCGAAAAGGTATATGCTGATTCTGTTTTGATAAATGTGCTGATCAAGAAAGCAGATGGATCAGTAAATGCTTACGAACAGGTCCAGAACATACCAACTATTGCAGAGCTGAAGGGAAAATCAGTTAAAATTTCATTACATTCTAATGGCGATTTTAAAATTCTCGAATCATCAGAAGGTATCGAAGATGAAAGTTCAGATTTTTCACTTGAACCATTTATTGAATCCACATTTGGCTTTCTTCCTGATAAAAAAGTAAAAATCGGTGATACCTGGAACAAGGAAAGCACTTCAGATGCCCAAACTTCAAAATCAGAGTATACATTAATCGGCTATAAAATTGGAAAAGATGGCCTTAACCTCGCAATTATTGAAGAAGAATCAGAAACCAGTATTGATAAGAATGTTAAGGAAAACATGATGGATATTCATACAGTTCTTTCTGGGAAAACCGAAGCAATAATCAATTGTTCTCTAATTGATGGATTTATTATTTCCAGCAAATCTCACGCTGCAATGGAAGGAACATCATACATTACGGGAACACCTGCTGGTGATTTGTCCATTCCAACCTATTTCAATATTGATGCTAAAATGATAAGAATCAAATAAGAAGAGGAGTTTAAAATGTTAAAAACTATGTTTAATCCCAATCTTACTTGTCCCGTGAAATCAATTTTTCATATTTCACTGGGATCGGGGAAAAAAATAATTATTATCTTACTGTTAGCTATTTCGGTTTCAAGCTGTGCAATAAAGATCAACTATTCCTACCTGCAAAATTATAATCGGGAAACTTTTGAAGGTGCGAACGCTGTTGTGGTCTATGATAGCACAGGCGTGGAACTCGAAAAAGACGGAAAGTATGTTTACGAACAACACAAATTAGTTAAGATACTTACGATGAAGGGAAAAGCCATGTTTTCTGAAGCTGTATTTGGATATTTCACAAAGTATGACACAGTTATAGTAGAGCAGGCAAAAGTAATTAGTCCTGATGGAGAAGTTTTAAATGTTTCCAAAGAAGATATCAAAGATGTGAAAATACCGGCTTTTGGTAAATTTTTCCTGCCAAATGTAAGAATGAAAAAGATCATCTTTCCAAATTTAGAAGAGGGATCGAGTGTAGAATATTTAGTAAAAACCATCTCCAAAAATCCGCCTATGGAAAATCATTTTAATACTGCGGTTATATTTGAGGGAACAGAACCAATTCAGAAGATGGTTTTCTCAATTAATTCTCCAATTGGTCTAAGTTGGATTAAAACCAACGATGATGACAATGCGATAATATTCCAAGAAAATAAGGGAGAGGATAAAATCTTATATAAATGGAGAATAAAGGACATTCCTGGGATAGTTGAAGAGCCTATGATGCCGCCCTTATCTGATATTTCCAAGAAAATCGTAATCTCTTCCATAGATTCCTGGAAAGATTGCTCAAAATGGTATTACGAGCTGTGCAAGGATAAATATGTTACAAACGATACTATGAATGCTGTGATCGACAGTCTGCTCGTTGGTCAGGAAACACGCGAAGACAGCATTCGGGTTTTGTATTATTATGTCTCTAAAAATATTCGCTATGTCGGAACAAAAATGACAGGGGAAAAAGGTGGTTATGAGCCATTTTCTGCTACTAAAACATTTAAAGAAAAATACGGTGTTTGCAGGGATAAAGCCTGTTTGCTTGTTGCTATGCTGCGTCAGGCAGGTATTGATGCAGACATAGTTCTCATAAATCCTATGCAAGTTGTTGAAAAAGGGATTCCACATATTGCCCAATTCAATCATGCTATCACAGCCGTAATCAATGAGGACGGCAGCTACCTTTTCATCGATGGGACAGCAGAGAACACAAGTGAATTCTTGATGTCTATCGAGCAGGACAAAGCTGCTCTTGTTTGTAATGAAGAAGGGGAAGATTTACTGTTAACACCGAAAGTGCCACCTGAAGAAAATCTTATGTTAATAAATGCTGTTGGGAATATAAGTGAAGCAGGAGAACTTACTGAAAAGGCAACTATGGAGCTTTCCGGTTTGATGGGAATGGCTTTTCGTCAAATACTTACCAAGCTTCCACCAGAACAATTCAAACAGATATTCAATATGATGATCACGGAAATGATCTCAGGTGCTGTGCTTGATACATTTTATTACTCCGATCCGGAAGACCTTAACAAGCCACTTGAGATAACTATTGAGTTCTCTTCGGATGATTTTGGTTTACGATTGGATGAAAATTTCTCCTTTAAATTTCCATTTTCCTCAGGACAGGGTACGGGTGCATCTATTTCGATAGGAGGAGGGGGAAACCCATTTGCCCTGGAACAAAGGAAATATCCCTTATTTTTTTACACAACATTAAAAACCGAAGTTAATGAAAAGATAGTTATTCCTGAAGGATTTAAGGTAAAAGAACTACCTGAAACATTAGACGAAGACCTTGGTTTCTTCAAAACAGAAAGCAGATATACAATCAGCGAAGATTCAATAACTCACAAAGCAGTAAATTCTTTTTGTGAATATATCTTTTCCCCTGATGAATATAAAGAGATGAAAACAATTCTTGACCTAATGTCTCAAAAATCAGGGCAGGAAGTAGTTTTGATTAAGAAGGGTGGTCAAGAATGAAAAAAATCATAATAACTGTTCTGGCTCTTTTATTCTTCGCTTTTCCGTTGTTCGCAAAAATTGTTGAATACCCAAATGCCTCCTGTCTTGTGCTTCTTGACAGCACTTCAATAAGTTTGAATAAGGATTCGGAAGTAACAAAAGAGCGGTATTTAAGAATTGAAATTTTGCAGAAAAGAGGAAGAAGTGTTTACGGCGATATAAAAGAAAGATTCGATAAAGATGACCAGGTTTTTGAAATATTAAAGGCTCAGACCATCACTCCTTCCGGAGAAATCATCACTCCAAAGGACGATGCAATATCTGTGGTCAGCGCCCCGGAAGTTGCTTTTGCAACCCAATATACGAATTTGCAAATGCAGGTAGTTACTTTCCCAGCTTTGGAAAAGGGAGCGATTATCGAATACTGTTATAGGATCACTTCAACCCAACCTTTGAAAAATCCGATGTTCGGACTCATCATATTTCAAGAAACGGAACCAATAAAGAAAAAGATAGTCACCATAAATTTCCCCAAAGAGCAAAAACCCTCATTTCATTATGAATTCATTGGTGATGAAGTCGAGCCGGTGATAAAAAATCTTGGGAGTGAAATGGTATCATATTCTTTTTTAATGGAAGATATCAGCAAGATAGTATCAGAACCCTATATGCCAGCAATCGCAGATATTTCACCTAAATTGTGTTATACTTTTTATCCTGATTGGAACACATTCTGCAAATGGTATGGAAAAAACTTCTTTAAATCCGCAAAACCTTCCGGTGCTTTAAAAAAGTATGCAAATGAACTTGGTGGGAACACAATAGATGAACAGATCAAAAAAATCGTTCTTTTTATTCAACAAAAGGTAAGAAATGTATATCTATCCTTTGGTGAAAGTGGATATAAACCAAACAAAGCCAAAGAAATTTTACATAATATGTATGGTGACTCTCAGGATAAGGCTGTATTGCTCGTTGCTCTTCTTAAGGCAATAGATGTTGATGCTTATCCTGTTTTGGTCGCTTCTCAGGACTCTGTAGATATTGAAAATTCCCTTCCGGTTCCCTCAATTTTTAAACACATATTGGTCGCTATAGGAAATGATGAGAAGAGGTGGTATGTTTCGCCAACTGGTCAATTTTGTAAATATCGCTGGCTGCCTGCGAGTTTACAGGGAAGAGATGCAATTCTTCTCACAAAAAAAGGAGAAAATTATGTCCACATTCCGATCTTCGATCCTTCTGCGAGCAACTGCGATGTTTCTCTCGTAGCTGATATTGATGAAAAGGGAAACATGAACGGCACTTTTGAGCTAACCGCAACCGGCTATTGCGATAGGCAGGTAAGAAATCAGTTAAAGCAAAAGAACAAGGAAGAGCAAGATATTTTCTTCAAAACTGTTGTGAACAGCGTACTTGGTGGTTCAAAAGTTATCTCATACAATTTTACAAATCCGGAAGATTTGACCAGAGATATGAAGCTGAAAGCTGTGTTCGAATCTCCAAATTATGTTACTTTTCAGGGAGATAAAATAAGATTTAATATTCCCAGATTGAGTATAAACGGGGCTAACATTGGAAACTATTGTGCTGCAAAAGAACGCGATTATGGGCTTCTTCTCCAATCAGCTCGGAAATATACCTATAATGCCAGAATTACCATTCCTGAAGAATATACTGCAGAATATACGCCTCGTGCCGGTTGTATTGATCTCGGTATTGCTCAATATGATATAAATTCCTATCTTGAGAATGGAGTGGTTTATTTCAATTCTTATTTTAACCTGAAAGAAAGGGATGTGCCTGTTTTGAAATATGATCAATTCAAGCAAAAACAGGACGAATATTTTAACAGGAATAACTGGATGGTCATTTTAGAAAAATAGTATCAATTGACTAAAAAATATTAAGACCTCCAAGGTATTTTAACTAATGGATGTTTTTTTTGATTCTGTAATTTTTGAAGAATCATAGGGAATTTTCCGAAATGATTTGACAAAAAATACTTAAAATTATCTTAACATATCTGAGTTCACTATAAAAACTAAGACCTGAAGATAAAAAAGGAATAAGTGAAAATGAGAGAACCAAAATTTGTCATTCTCGATCCGCCAGCTGGCGGAGAAGAATCTATTAACTTATTTTGCTGTTGCTAATTAGAGATTCTTCACCCCACTTCGTTTCTTTCAGAATTACAAGTTTAGGGTAAAATTTCCTAAATTACCTATTTTGCATAACTCATTAATAATATTAAATATTCTGATGATTCAAATTGTATTGGTAAAATTTCTTGTGAAAAAACTGAATTCTTTGATGAATTAGAAAAAGTGGCTCAAGAAAATCATAGAATATTGAAACCTAACAAAGTTATGGCCTGGCTAATTGCAGATCAATGGATAAAAAGAAAATTTACTTCCACTGAATTTTTGCTTTATCAAAGACTTGAAAAATATTTTGAAACAATTGATATAATTTCAGTAACACGTCATAATCAAACCTCAAACACCGGAATCTGGCATTATCGTGCCAGAAAATTTAATTTTTTCTTAAGGGGTTTTAAATACTTATTTATAATGAAAAAAACAAAGAAATTCTAAATTGAAAATTATCTGTAAATTTTTTCAAAATCGAAAAATTGTTCTCAATTTTCTTAAAAATGATTTTTTCTTTCTCTCATCATAATATCCTTCAAAATTATTTATTAATGGTTCATTACTAATAATTCTCTTTGGATTTTCATAAAAAAGGATCTCTGCAATATCTTCAGAATGATGTGAGGCGACAAAATCATAGGCATCTTTCAAAAGAATAGGTCGCTTTTTTAAACCGTGTACATCCGATGCAATAAGGTGAACGCATCCGATATTGAGCATTTTTAATGCGAGGTCTCTCACTGCGTTTCCATACACTCCGAGAATACTTCCACAGTTCATTTGAATATATATTTCTCTATTTACGATCGTAAGCAGGTAGTCGATATTGTTCATAAAAGGTGAAAATCTCTCTGCATGCGCTATAATTGGTCGAAATCCTTCTTGCTGAAAGTTAAAAAGGATCTCTTCAAAATTGTCTGGAAAACGTTGCAGTTCAGTTTCAATCAGAATATAATTACTCTGTGCTAGTGTAAGGTTTTCTCTTTTGACTTTGCTTATCACATCGGGTTCACAATAGAGTTCTGCGCCGGGATATATTTTCATACTAAGCTCCCGCTCCTCAATAAAATCTTGCACTTCAATAAGCTTTCTGTCAATTATACTGCGAGTATTTTCATACACGCCAGAAATGATATGCGGTGTGGCGACAAGTTCTGTTACTCCTTGATTGGCAAGTGCTTGTAATATCTCAAGGCTCTCGAATATATCCTGTGCCCCATCATCGATACCGGGAAGCACATGTGTATGAATGTCGATCATATCAGCTATGAATGAATTGCGTCTGCAAATTCTTTAATAAGATCGGTCTGATTGTTCTTTTCAATGGCAGAGCCGATCACTATAAAATCTGCGCCTGCTGATACTTTTTCTCTGGCTTCTTGAGGAGTTCTTATACCACCCCCGATGATCATTGGAATAGAAATGTTTTCTTTAACTTTCTTGATCATTTCTGTCGGTACGGACTGTTTTGATCCACTCCCAGCGTCAAAGAAGATAACCTTCATGCCGAGATATTGAGCTGCAAGAGCATGCGAAACAGCAATGTCATATTTAGTTCTTGGAATTGGCAGACTATTGCTCATAAACTGTACTGAAGTGAGTGAACCGGATTCGATAAGGAAGTATCCTGTAGGAATTGCTTCGACCTCGTATTTTTTGATGAGAGGTGCTGTCCGAACCTGCTCTCCGATAAGCAATTGAGGATTTCTGCTGCTCATCATACTGAGAAAAAGGATCGCATCGGCATAAGGGGAAACAAAATTGAATATACCAGGGAAAACAAGCACTGG
>Ga0075124_10000962_pt1 | contig 13451 bp, 13 predicted proteins | sample AntAceMetag02UKS_FD_69809 | JGI IMG/M metagenome (GOLD analysis project Ga0075124, IMG submission 69809) | Saline lake microbial communities from Ace Lake, Antarctica - Antarctic Ace Lake Metagenome 02UKS | ecosystem: Environmental > Aquatic > Non-marine Saline and Alkaline > Saline | place... | reverse complement strand
TTCATATTTTTTCCCTTCAGGAAAAATATTTTTAATACAATTTTACAGTAGAGACGAGGCATGCCTCGTCTCTACTAATAAGAATGTAATACAAATAAAATTGTGTGAATGAGTAGTTTTGTTTTTTACATATAATATAATCACTTGATATTACGGATGTTATAAGATTTTATTATTTTTGTATCTCCAAATTTTTAAAAAGTCTGAATTTTTTAGTTTATGGATTATTCAGGCTAAATTAAAATAATTTTTTACCTTTGCAAAATCTAAATTATTAAAAATAATCAATAAAAAAAAATCAAATATTATGGGTTTAAAAAAAATATCTCCAAAAATTGTTTTTATCACAATATTAATATTAGTTGGTGCCGGATTCAGATTAATTCCTCACTGGCCAAATTTCACACCTATTGCTGCTATTGCATTATTTGGCGGCACTTATCTTAAAAAAAAGCATCTGGCATTTATTATTCCTTTTGCAGTTCTGTTTTTAAGTGATATTATCATTGGATTTCACAACAATATGTTAGCTGTTTATACATCATTTGCAATAATTGTCTTAATAGGTTTTCTGTTAAGACAAAATGTTAAAGTTACTAATGTTATCATAGCTTCTTTAAGTTCGTCAGTATTGTTTTTCTTAATTACCAATTTTTCTGCCTGGCTCACAATGCCATTTATATATACTCATGATTTTGTAGGAATGATAATGTGCTACACAGCAGCAATACCTTTCTTTTTTAATGGGCTGTCAGGAGATTTGTTCTTTAATGGCGTTTTGTTTGGCGTTTTTTATTTTGCTAATGTAAAATTTCCTGTTCTTGTTAAAGAAAGAAGTTAAGTATTTAACCTGTAAACTTTTTTCATGACGAGACAAGGAACTGATAAGATATGTAAAATTCTGTATTAAAAATCAAAATATCAGAATAAACAATTTATGTTATGCAAGAAAACAAATCACAAATAATAATATATAAAACAGAAAGTGGAGAAACAAAACTTGATGTTCGTTTTCAAGACGAAACAGTTTGGCTTACCCAAAAACTTATGGCTGAGTTGTTTCAGACCACTGTTCCCAATATAAATATGCACCTAAAAAGTATATTTAAAGAAGAAGAACTCAAAGAAAATTCAACCATTAAGGATTTCTTAATAGTTCAAAAAGAAGGTTCAAGAAAAGTTAAACGAAAACAAATATTTTATAATCTTGATGCTATTATTTCGGTTGGTTACCGTATTAAATCTCACGTTGCCACAAAATTTAGGCAATGGGCAACACAACAAATCCGAGAGTATATTGTAAAAGGGTTTGTATTAGACGATGAACGTTTAAAAAACCCTGATTTGCCATTCGATTATTTCGAAGAATTATTGCAAAGGATACAAGATATTCGCACTTCAGAAAAACGTTTTTATAGAAAAATAACGGATATTTATGCCACAAGTGTAGATTACGACCCAAGGATAGAAATTAGTATCATTTTTTTTAAAACTGTGCAAAATAAATTGCATTGGGCAATTACTGGAAAAACCGCATCAGAAATCATTACAGAGAGAGCCGACAGTTTAAAAGAGAATATAGGATTAACAACTTGGCGAGGCGATAAAATTAGAAAAACTGATATTTCAATTGCTAAAAACTACTTAAATGAAGATGAATTAACAGCCCTGAATAATTTAGTTGAACAATATCTTGTATTTGCACAAGGACAGGCAATGCGTAGAATTCCTATGTATATGAAAGACTGGATTATTAAATTAGATAGCTTTTTAAGTTTAAACGACCGTGATGTTTTGAATAATGCAGGAAGTATTTCTCACGAACTTGCAAAAGAAAATGCAGAAAGTGAATACGAAAAATTTAAACAAAACAGACAAAAAGCAATTAAAGAAAATGATTTTGAAAAAGCAATAAAAAAAATTGAGAATGAAAAACGAAAGTAAATGCCACTATAAAAATCATACACATTTGCAATTTGAACGAGCCAATACTTGACCAAAATTGCAAAAAAAATATTATACCCCATTTATATTAATATCGCGTAGCGGTTTAATTATTCAAAAAATTCAGATAAACCCCGTTAGATAATAACATATATTTTTCTTTTTATATATCTTTCGTTTTGATATATCTAACAGGGTAAATATTCTTCATCATATTCTATATCATCTAATTGTGATGCTCTATATCTTTCTTGCCAGTATGAATACTCCTTGGTTTTCCTTTTTTATTTATCCCCTACCGGGAATTATAATAGTTTATGTAATCTGTTTTTCTACAATAATTTCACTTTTACAAGGTATATTTATCTGTATCCAAAACTATATTAATTAGTGTTTGTCCATAATGTCGGATTTTTTCGTTATGCTTGTCTTTCAAATCAGTCATTTACAAAAGCAAACTCCTGATTTTCAAGACTGCGCAAGCCTGAAACCCAAACATTCTGAACTAAACACTTACTTTATAGACAGACACTAATTATCTGAAAAAACAAATTTTATTTATTCCGGTTTTTAATAAACAGATGATTTTTTTAAAAACAATATAAATAATTGTAAAATTATTGTTAATTTTACACCAATTATTTACAAGCTGAATAGTTATAAATTATTTTTTGTTTATTATAAACGAACAAAAAAATGGAACCTTTTTTAAAAAAAACAGCAAATTATTTATACCAAGAATATGATGATAACATAGGCGATATATGTATTGTATTACCTAATCGTCGTGCATGTTATTTTTTAAAACATTATCTTCTTCAACAAGTTGAAAAGACCATCTGGTCGCCGGAAATATTATCGACAGAAGATTTTATAGAAAAACTGTCTGGACTAAAATTTATTGATGAAACAAGCTTGCTTTTTGAATTTTATGATATTTATAAAAATATTAAAACACAGGTTACTGAATCAGGCAACTGCCTGACATCACAGCTTACTGAAACTTTTGATGTGTTTATTGAATGGGCACAAATACTTGTTAATGACTTTAATGAAATAGATAAATATCTTATTGATACAAAAAAACTTTTTAATTATATAAAGGATAACAAAAAAATTGGGATATGGGATTTACAGGCAAGACCATTAACAGAAACAGAAAAAAATTATATAAATTTCTTTGAATCGTTTGATAATTATTATAATAAACTTACTGAAAAACTTAAAGAAAAAAAACAAGTTTATCAGGGGCTGGCTTACAGAACATTAGCAGATAAAATAGAGAATATATCAATAAAATGGAAAAAAATTATCTTTATAGGGTTTAATGCTCTTAGCAAATCAGAAGAAAAAATTATTGACGTTTTAATGAAAAATCATAAAGCTGAGATATTACTGGATATTGACAAATATTATATTAATGATAAGCAACAGGAAGCCGGGAAATTTATAAGACAATTTAAAACAAAATGGAATATAGATAAATGGGAACAAGACAATTTTGCAAATAACAATGAACCAAAAAATATTAACCTTATTGGTGTGCCGCAAAATATAGGACAAGTAAAAAAAGCAGGAGAATTACTATATGATTATTATTCAAAAACCAATAAAAATGCTCTTAAAAAAACAGCTCTTGTGCTTGCTGACGAAAAATTATTAATGCCAATATTAAACAGTATTCCTGAAAATATTGAGCAATTCAATGTTACAATGGGCATGCCGCTAAAATATTCTAACATCTTTAACCTGTTTGATGCAATATTTACGTTACACGAAAATGTATATAAATTAGGCAAAATAAGAAATCCTGATAATTATAATTTCTATTATAAAGATATATTAAAAATATTAAATCATCCTTATTTTGCAGAAATTTTTAAAACAAATAATAATGATTTTGATAACAATTTAATTCAAAAAATTCAATCATCAAACAGGATATTTATTACTGAAAATGAAATAATTGCTCACATCATTAATATTCCTATAACAAACAAGGATAATGTTATTGGGCAGAGCCGAAATAAAGGATATCTGAATATACTTACCAAAATATTTGAAAGATGGCAACAGGAACCGGATAAAGCTATTGAATGCCTCTCATCTGTAATAGATTTTATCGCAAAACAAAACAGCGAAACTCAAACACAGGAAAAATCAAATGAAAATACTGAAACAATCCTGAAACAAGTTCAGGATGACATGGATACTGAAATGAATACTGAAATGAATTCAGCACAGGTCTCAGCACAGGTCTCAGCACAGGTTACTGATATTGAATACATTAATAATTTTTCTAAAATAATTACGCAAATAAAATCTTTTTTAAAGAAATACAAAGCAATAAAGAAAATAGAGACCTTACATAATATATTTAATAAAACAGTAGAATCATCTACAATATCTTTTTCAGGTAAGCCACTGGCAGATTTACAGATAATGGGTATGCTTGAAACCCGTGTTCTTGACTTTGAAAATGTTATACTCTTATCAGCAAATGAAAAAATTATACCTTGCTCCAAGACAATTCCTTCTTTTATTCCTTTTGAAATAAAAAGAGCATTTAATTTGCCTACATATAAAGACAGGGAAGCAATATTTGCATATCACTTTTATCACTTATTACAAAGAGCTGAAAATGTTTACTTAATATATAATGCTGATAATACTGAAAACAAAATCTTTGAGAAAGGTGAAAAAAGTCGGTTTATAACTCAAATAATTAATGAACTACCAAAATATAATCCAAATATTAAAATTAAACAGCAATTCCTTAACACACCTATTGAAAATAAAATCATTTCTAAAATTGAAATTCCTAAAACAGATGATATAATTGAAAAACTAAAACAAAGAGCTTGTGAGCATGGATTGTCGCCAAGCACTTTAAACACATTTATAACATGCAGTTTAAAATTTTATTTTCATGCTATCGCGGAAATTAAAGAACCTGAGGAAATTGAAGAATCTGTTGATGCGGCAACATTCGGAAATGTTATACATAAAGCATTGTTTGATATATATAAGCCATTTATCAATAAACAGATAACAGAATCTGATATAACAAGCATAACAAATACAGAAATTGATAAGACAACACAAAAATCTTTTAAAGAATATTACAAAAACGGAGACATTAAACATGGCAAAAACTTTATCTTAAAACAAGTTGCAAACAAACTTATCAGAAACTTTCTTAACAAAGAAAAGGACTTTATAAAAACAAACAAAAACTATAAAATACTATATTTAGAGAAAAAATTTGAAACTAATATACCGGTAAACATTAATTCAAAAAATACTGAAACAAGCACTGAAATAAATTCAGCACAGGTTACAGATATAAAATTAAAAGGCAAAATAGACCGAATAGATGAAACAGATAATGCTATAAGAATAATTGACTATAAAACAGGAAATACAAACCCTAATGAACTAAAAATAAATGACTGGGACGACTTAATAAATAACACAAAACTAAATAAATCCTTTCAGTTGCTTAGTTATACTTATCTGTTCCTTAAAAATAATCCCAAAGCAACAAAAAAAACAGAATCAGGAATTATATCATTTAGAAATTTAAAACAAGGTCTTATGACACTATCTATGCCTGTTACTGAATCAGGCAGTCGCCTGACAGCACAGGTTACTGATAACTATATTAACGTTTTTGAAGAAATTCTAAAACAACTTATTTCAAATATCTTTGATACTAGAAAACCATTCACTCAAACAGAAAAAACAGAAGATTGTAAATATTGTCCTTTTAAAACAATATGTAACAGGAGTTAATTTTGAAAAAAAAATTATTTATAATATGAACTATGCCCGACTGACAGTTGTTATATTATTGTTTTTGCTCAGTTATACAAATATTACTGCTCAGGATAAGAATACCAAATTGATTTTAGCAGCAGAAAACGGAGATGAAAAACAAGTAATAAAGTCATTATTAGACACAACTGATATAAATTTTCAGGACATTAACGGATATACTTCATTAATATTTGCATCACAAAACGGTTTTCCTGATATTGTAAAAATTTTGATTTACAACAATGCTGATATTAATACAAAGGGATATGATAGTACCACAGCTCTTATTCAGGCATCAAAATATGAACATAAAGACATTGCAGAACTTCTTATATTAAAAGGTGCTGATATAAATGCTGCAAATGACAAAAAAATCACTTCTTTGATTTATGCTGCTTCTTACGGATATTACGCTCTGACAGAAATGTTAATCAAATATGGAGCAAACTTAGATATAAAAACTAAAGACGGAACAAATGCAATAATATCATCGACAATAAGCAACAACTTAAATATTGTTGAGATGCTAATAGATAAAGGTGCTGATATAAACTCTTCAAACAATGCGGGCTTAACTCCTTTAAGTATTGCGGCAATAAACGGATATAAAGATATTGCAGAACTTCTTATAAAAAAAGGTGCTGATATAAACTATGAACCAAATAAAGCAAAATCACCTGTAAATTTAGCTAAAATATATGGTAACAATGATATAGTAAAATTATTAAGGGAAAAAGGAGCAAAAGTCAATATAGCTCCTCACTTTAATAAACTGTCAGCAGGTATTGATTTTAATTTTAATATTAATGATAATATCTGCGGCGGAAATATTGGAATACAGGAAGCAAAATATAACACAGGACTTTATGCAGGATTTAATACAAGAGTTTGGGCAAAAAGAATTTTAAAAGAGCAACAAAATAATATATACTATCAGCTATGGGAAAGACGCTCTATGTTTTTTATTAATATTGAAAAAAAATTTATTCTAAATACCTCATATAAATCAAAACAAGGTATTTTTCTGTGTGCAAAAGAAATATATACTTATGGAAATTATTACGGGTCAAACGAAAAAGTTAAAAAAGAATTTAAAACCATACCACAATTAGGATTGTTTTGGATGAATAATGACATAGCTTTAAAAATAAATTATGAGTATATTGACTTTAATACTTACAAAGTATCTCCACACAGAATTAATTTATCATTTATGTTTTTTATTAATATTGATAAATACAGAAAATATTATACTCAAAACTACTGGCTTTAATTGTTGATTGTTGATTGTTGATTGACCCTCTTCAGGCGGGAGAAATTTGGAACGTTGTGCTTTGAACCTTGTTAAATATTTAGCTGAAGGTAAATTTCACAGGGTAGGATTTGAACTTGAAACTAAAAACTTTTATCTTTTGTCTTGTTAAAAATATAAATGTCGCCCCGTTGGATATTATCCTACGGAGTTAATCCAACGGTATAAACAAAATGAAAAAAATTTATATAACATTATTCTTAATCTCATTAATAGGGATAAACTCATGCGACAAATGTGATATGAAAAGTGCTGACTGTTCTGAATGTTACACAATTAAACCTGACACAGCTGAACTAATAATTAAATTAACTATCAATGATGAAAATCCTAAAGTCCCCATTGTCATTTACAAAAATAATATTGAAGATAATGATATTGAATTTACAGATACTGCAATAACTGAAGATTATTATATTGATGTGCCAGTAAATAAATATTATTCAGTAACTGCTCAATATAAAGTTAATGAGAAAACTATTATAGCTGTTGATGGCGATAAAATAAAAACAAAAAAAATATATGATTGTGATGAACCTTGCTGGATAATAAAAGGAGGGTATATAAATGTAAAGTTAAAATATAACTAATGTTTATCCATAATGTCCAATTTCTTTGTTATGCTTGTCTTTCAAATCAGTCATTTACAAAAGCAAACTTCTGATTTTCAAGACTGGGCAAGCCTCAAACTCGAACATTCTGAACTAAACACTTACTTTATGGACAGACACTAACTAACCAATAGTCGTCAATCCTCGGTTCAAAAAAAATAATTCAATATTTAACAAAAAAATTATAATAATATCATTGCTAAATAAATACAGATCAATAACAAATCTGCTATTAATCTGTATTTAATAACTAAAAATACCAAAATAATCTATTTCTATTTATTAATACACAGGAATAGATTTCTATTTATAAATTTTTCTTACTTAAACTAACTATTCTTCAACTGGTTCTTCTTCAGTTGCTTCTTCAGTTGCTTCTTCTTCAACAACAGCTTCTTCTGTTGCTTCTTCTTCAACAACGGCTTCTTCTGTTACTTCTTCTGTAGCTACTTCTTCTGTTGCTTCTTCTGTTGCTTCTTCTGTTTTTGTGTCAGTATTACAAGCACTAAAAGCAAAAACTACTAATACAACAGCAAATAATTTTAATAATTTCTTCATAACTTTTTAATTTTTTTTTAATAAAATGATTAATTGAATTGTTTTATTTTTAACAAATAAAATGCAAATATATAAATTAATTGAAAAACAAAAATTTTTTTTACTGTTTTTTATTAACATATTTACTATCTTTTTATAAATTGCTAAAAAACAATACTTTACGAAGTAAATAATTTTATTATTTGCTATAATTTTTTGTAATTATTCATGTATAAAAAAATATACTGAATTTATTTCTTCTAATTTCATAATTTTATTATTCAGATATTTTCTAAAAATTCTTTAACTTTCTCAGTAGTATAATATTTTTGTTTGAGGTTATTGGGTTTTTCAGGGATTGTTCTTTTAATGCATCTGCAATCAGTTTTAACCCATTACCCAATTGTTCTATCTATCTTATTTTTTTAAAATATAGGAGCGAGCACTTTATTTCTTATATCCGACTGTCCTGCTTGCATATCACCAACTTTTGAACTTGACCAGTCCTTAGACCCACCTGAACTCTAAATAACACTGTCATTCCGAGTGATAGCGAAGAATCTCATAATATTCAGAAACGATTTTACCTAAATTTTTAAATTTAGTCGGACAATAGTGATTTTATTTGTTTTAATTTACTTTTTAAAACTCTGTCAGGTGCTTCGCACTCTGACAGGATTTTGTAATAAAATCAAAAAATTGTAAAGGATAAATAACAAATATATTGGTTTATAAAATATGTAACAGTAAATTATTAATACGCCTGAGACAAATTATTTGGTATTACCAAACATCTGTTATATTATTCAAATGGATTATTTTTTTTAAAATTCGGCATATATCGGCTATTACTATCAATATTCTGAATCCAGCCATTAGTAAATCCCAACAATTTCATTTTTTTTACCACTTTATTATATTCATCAACTTTTAATACATTGCCTAGAAATTTATGCTTTTTCACTCTTTCTGTAGGATAATATTGCGACATCAAAGAAATATATACTGATGTTGAGATTTCTTTTGCAATAAATCTTAAAATATCTATGCTATTATCAATATGTCCTGGTAATACCAAATGCCTTATTATTAATCCTGATTCTGCCTCGCCTCTATTATTAATCCTTAATACAGATTTTTTTTGTCTATACATTTCTTTAATTGCTCTTGTTGCTATCTCAGAATAATTGGGCGTATCAGAATATTCCTTTGACATAACTTTATCCAAATATTTAAAATCAGCGAGATAAACATCTACTAATCCTTGTAAATCTTTTAATATAGCAACTTTATCATACGAATTTGTATTAAAAACCACTATTGGATATCTTCCTAATTTATGCAAGGTGTTTATAATAATTTTTACTTGTGGAATAAAATGAGAAGGTGATACAAATCCTATTGAATTACAGCCTGAATCAAGAATTATAATAATTTTTTTAATAACTTCTTTTAATGCTAACCTGTGTTTTGATGTATTATTTTTATTATGGCTTATCTGATAATTTTGGCAATAAATACATTGCATATTACAATGAGAGAAAAAGATATTACATATTCCTTGCTTCCCACTTATTACCGGTTCTTCGCCTTTATGTATGCAAACAGAAGCAATATTAAAAGATGCATCACTTTTGCAATATCCTAATTTGTCAGAAAACCTGTTAGCTCCGCAATTTCGGGGACATATATTACAATTTTCTAATTCTTTTAATGGTTCTAATAACAAATCCCAATCTGTTATATTATTTTTCAAATACATCACATAAAGAAATTACGAATTACGAATTACGAATTACGAATTACGAATTACGAATTACGAATTACGAATTACGAATTACGAATTACGAATTACGAATTATGAATTATGAATTACGAATTATCAATTATCAATTATCAATTACGAATTACGAATTATAAATTATGAATTATGAATTATCAATTATCAATTACGAATTACGAATTATCAATTACGAATTATCAATTATCAATTATCAATTACGAATTACGAATTATCAATTACGAATTATCAATTATCAATTATGAGTTATGGATATAAAGATGAATTCAGGTCAAATATTAGAAAAAAATATTTCATTAAAAATCATCGTCATTTTCAGTATAAGGTTTAGTTCCTTGATCTATCTCATCTAGTCTAAGAGTATCATTTTCATAATAAAATATTTTTATATCAGCAGTATCTCTCAGGAAGTTTACTCTACCTATTTCTATTCTATTGATTTTAATACCGGTTCTTTTTTCAATGTCCTGTATTAACAATTCTCTGTTTTCAGGTTTTATGAGTTCAATTTTTTCATAAGTAATAGTTTTGGAAAGTTCGGTTTTTAAAGATTTTATTTTTTCTATACTCCAGATTATTCCTATTATAACTAAATTGGCAAACAAAAGTTCTATATAGCTAACTTTTTTGTTGCATAAAGCATTAATAAGCGAGACAGCGATAATAACAAACAGGTAAGTCATCTCTCTTATTCGTATAGTTTCGGTTCTGTATCTTAAAATTCCAAATACAGCAAATAATCCGAAAGCAAAACCTAATCGTAATTTGATACTACTCAATAAGTATGTTAAGAAAAATATCAATACACTGATTACAATATAAGTAAATAAATAGTTTTTTCGTTTTGTTGAAGCATAATATAGATAACGGACTATAATAAAGATTATGAGCATATTAAATGCAAAACGAATAATTAGTTCCAAGAAACTTTGAGAGTCAAAAACTCCGAGACCAAAAATTTTATCACCTGACAAAACAGTAAGAATATTTGTTATCATAATTAAGTTTATTTAGAGTTAATAATCTATTTTTAAAGTTGTTGTATTTTATATTTTTATTTAAAAGAACAGTTCCTGTGCAATATTTGCTTATTCTTGTTGGTTGAATTTTTGCCTGATGTAATAGTTGAATAAAATCAGAATTATAGAAAAAATGTTCTTGTTTTACTTCAATAATTGTTAAATAAGGCAAGTCAATTTTGTTATTTGTATGGTTTTTAAATGTTAAGTTTAAATCAACAGTTATACGTTCTTTATTTTTTTTATGTATTAATGTCATTCTTGAATAGTTTATCCACAATTTTGGGTTAAGTTCGTCATAAGTAAAAGGAGAATTTTCTTTTATAAATTTTTTTCCTTTTTTACTTATCAGTTGCGATTTTTTTTGGTCTGGTTTAATTTTTATTCGTTTTTTTATTGTTTTACCTTTATTTGATTTAAGTTTTATTTCCAGATATTTTGTGTTTGACATAATATATTCTCTTGTTCTTATTTTATAACGGTTAAGTTTACCGTTTTGGTGTGCCAGATACATAGAAAAATTTTCTGTATCAAAATATATTGTTCTGTAAGTCATATTTCGTTTATCATCAATTTTCAGAACTTTATAATTATCTTTTGCTTTTTCTAATATAGATGATAAATCGTTGGTATTTATAATAAATTTGGTATCAATGCGGTTCATAAGTTTCACATTGTCCATTTCTTTTAATGTTATAGATGAAAATTCTTTTATTATATTATTAATCTCTGTCAAATTAGTTTAGAGTTTAGAGTTTATTTAATATTTATAGATCATTAGTGTCCGATTAAAATGAAATTAGAATTTATAATAGTAGATTCCTCACTCCGTTCGGAATGACAACTTCGTTATGTTGGAAAAGTGAGGTTAAGGACGCGTAAAACGCGTCCTTAACCTCATCCTGAAATCTAAATAACACTGTCATTCCGAGTGATAGCGAGGAATCTCATAATATTTAGAAACGATTTTACCTATCAGGCAACTGCCTGATAAATTTAGTCGGACACTCGTGATTCATAGATATATCTTTTTTTTGATTTTAGTTTGTTATTTCCGTCATATACTTTTTTTTCTGTTTTCAGATTTTTTTCATTATATGTATATTTAATAATTTTAATTACATTTCCTTTTGTGTCGTAATAAGTTTCGTTTGTTTTTTTATTGTTTTTATTATATTTATAAGATATATGTTCTTTAAATTTTCCTGTATTATCATAAGTAATTACATCAACAAGATTACCATTTTGGTCAAATTTAGAAACAGATTCTTTATGCTCTTTTGCATTAGACGTTTTATACCTGGATTCCCAAACAGTTACCAATTTAATTTTTTGACTTTTAATTTTCGCTTTGCTTTGTGCATTTATGTTAAAACCAGTTATTAATAATAATGTGATAAGAAATAGTTGTTTCATTTGTTTATATTTTCGTTATATTTTAATTTTAAAATAATTTATATTGTTATTAGTCATTTGTAATAATCAATTTTCAATTATAAATTTTCAATTATCAATTATCAATTATAAATTACAATATCTTCAAGTTCAACTTCCTGATGATTTTCAGTTATGCTAACTTTTCCCATAACAGGTGTTTTAGGTGTGTGTGGCGGGTTTAAATTTTTTGAATAGACAAAGATAGTATAATCACCTTTTCTCAGGTGTTGAAAAAGATAAGTGCCGTCATAATTTGTATCAAAGTCATCATCATAAACTTCATTATCGCCATAAATGATATATACATTTTCTTCTTGTGCATAGCCGGAATCTTTTATATCAGTAAATTCGGCATTATAGTTAATAACATATATTTTCCCTGTTATAGAAGAAGTTCCTCCTTCACCCTCTTCTTTTGAACAAGAAGCTATTAATACAGAAAGAGATATTATCAGTAATAAGATTTTTGTTTTTGTTTTCATTTTCTGTTTATACCGTTGGATAGGCATCCTACGGCATTTATATTTTTGTATTTGCTTTACCCTGTTAAATAATCAGGCAGTTGCCTGATTGCTTCGCATTTAACAAGGTGAATATTTAGTCATTTTTTTCTGCTAAATTATAATTATTTTTCTGTATGGCAAAATTTATTATTATGAATTTTTATAACCTAAGCAATATATAGATATATCTGCCTTAGATGAGAATGAAATAGAATAAAAAATTATTTCATAAGACGGCTCTGCTAAGTTTATCAATTTCCCGGATTAATGACCTAATTCAATGAGTTTAAAATTATGTGTTTCATTGTTTTACTATTTTTATATTAAATAATTTATTTGATGTTTTGTCCCGCTGGCGCTCGTTTGTAACGAGTGCCTATTTAACTAATCCGCCAGTTGGCGGATTATAATTTTTAATTATATGTTACCAATTTGCTTGATTCAAGTACAACATCTAATAAATTATCT
>Ga0075124_10000959_pt1 | contig 13482 bp, 7 predicted proteins | sample AntAceMetag02UKS_FD_69809 | JGI IMG/M metagenome (GOLD analysis project Ga0075124, IMG submission 69809) | Saline lake microbial communities from Ace Lake, Antarctica - Antarctic Ace Lake Metagenome 02UKS | ecosystem: Environmental > Aquatic > Non-marine Saline and Alkaline > Saline | place... | reverse complement strand
AGGGTTAAATCCGCAACTTCTCCTGTCCAGGCATCCAAAGTATATTGAGAAGAGACCAACTGTTCACCATTATGATAATACTCAATGATATCATTGTCAAGGTCTGCAATAATTTTATAGCTGAACCATTCACCTTGAGTGTACTCAAAACTTTGAATTTCACCACCAAAATAAATATCCATCATTCCATCTGCTTTATAAAAAACCTCAACAGCAAATGATGCACTCCATATAGAGCCTCTAATGATACCATGATGACCACATTTTCCTTCTGGAATATTTAGAAAAGCTTCAAAAACATAAGCTCCAGTAGTAGGATAGGGCCAGACTCCTGATTCCCTGTAAATATCGCCGGGTATTCCATCAACTGTATCAATTATTAAAGACTTTTCACCTTGATAGGCTATTTCTTCGGTTGTAAATGCATTACTACTTGGCCATAATGGAGTATTCCAATATGGAGTATTTGCTGTAACAGTCAGACCCGTCTGTAAGTTTTCATGGTCCTGATAATATGCACTGTCAGGCAATGGAGCTTCCCAGCTTGCCAGGGCTTCCATTTCTTCAACCATTAGATTCTGTACAGGATATGTGTTTGGAACAATCTGAATCTCCACGAATGTTGTATCATTCATAGAAAATTCTACATCTTCCTGAATCCATACTTTATAACCTTTTGCATACATGCTCATTGTATAAGTGTCAATGGTATATACCTGCCCATCATAAAAACTATCCCAGATAGAGATATTCTGAGATTGCTCATTATTTGCAAGTTTTACCTTGATCATTGACCAGTCGAAAGTTTCCGGTTCATCTACTACAAAATCAATGTGAATATAAGCAGGGGTATAGACACTCATAAATTCGATATCCAATTGAGTTACTTCATTAGCTAAAATCTCAATTTGTTCAAATTCAAGATCAAAACAATTTAACATCGTTGCTTGAACATCATAAATACCGGCAGGTAGAATAATTTGATAGGTAGCATCGTCAAGACCGTTGGTTTCATAGACGATATCACCATTCTCTGCTGTGATAGTAGCCAAAGTGAATGGATCCCAACTATATATAGCAGAAAGATTACCTTGCAGGAATCCGGCATTTTCTATTTGATTCAATGTGATATCTACGTCAGAAACTGTAACACCCTCATCAACAACGAGATCGGCAATAACTTCAGTAATATAACCGGGCATACTTGCGATTATATCATAAGTTCCTGCCCCAATCGGTAATGAATAATATCCTGTATCATCTGGTACTGTTCCTGTATTTGCAACTGATATTTGAACTTCATCAACAGAACCAATTGTTCCATTAAGAGTCACTGTTCCTTCTATGTAAGATATTTCAGGTAAGATTAGCATAAACATTTTGACAGCCCAGCTTGTATCATAATACCAGCCAAACATCATACTTTCGTCACCGGAACCCCAGTAAACAAAATCCAGAAATTGATAATCTTCCGGATAAACTGTTCCAAACATATCCAGATAATCATCGGCTCTCATATATCCCATACCCGGTTTATAAACACATGCCCACTGATCCCAATTCCAATGATCTATTGTGCGTCCTGTAACCAGACCTTGATTGGAAACAGAAGATGTACTTGTGTTCATCCAATTGCTGGGAACTTCTGGCTGAAACATTTCAAAGGAGCCATCTTCATACCATATAGCTCCCATTGAATTCATATGACCAGCCATATATTCATCATTTTCGCTGAAAGAGGTAACTTGCCCATTAACCCAGTCTGGTGGTGCTGGAGCTGTCTCATAGGTGACATTATAATCTTCGTCAATATTCCAGATTGATGGAATCCATGAACCAAATTCATCTTCTATCCAACCTGTAACTTTTGATCCGTCAGAATTTACAGCATCAACTCTTCCGCTATAATCAGTGTTATCTGGCGATAGATCAAGGATTACCCATTCATCACTGGCATCAAGGTACCAGATTACTGGAGTTGTATCACCGGGTGTGACCCATTGCATGCCACCTACTACTGTTCCTGCGGAATTACAACTGAAAACTGATGCAAAGAACATATCGCTGTTTTGACCATAATCAAGGGTTGGTAATGCATGATGGGTATTATCTGGGAGCCAATAACAGGGAAGTTCATAGCCAAGAGTTGGATCTTGTTTTGATCCAAAAATAGTTCCGTTATCAGCAATAGCTCCTGCTTTTGCATCACTATCAACCGTAACTACACCTTCTGCTTCCGTCCAATATATTACTCCACCCCAAGGGTTGTAATATGCAGCTACTTTTGATCCATCAGAGGTTACTCCGGCTGGATTTGCCATACCCATATCGATGGAATACATCACTCCTACTTCCAAAGCCATCAGTAATGATGTCATTAAAACTAACAACGTAAATACAAATACTTTTCTCTTACTCATTTTTCCTCCTGAGTTTTTTTGATTATTTCATTAATTAACACTAACAATTTTTTGATCCTAACTGGTTTGGTGATAAACCTGTTGACATTTGATTCAAAGAATACTTCATTCTCAAGCTTTTCAGTCCAAAAACCGGAAAAGAGAATTGTAAATATCTCTGGTTTTATTTTGCGGATAGATTTTATCAATTGAATCCCTGTCATCTGTGGCATGTTATAATCGGCCAATATTAACTTATAGTGATGGTTTGAAATGCACTCCAAGGCTTTCAGTGGACTTTGAAAAGCATCCACATTGTATCCTTCTGATGTCAAAAAGGAATACAAGCTTTCCAAGGACATCTCGTCATCATCAACTAACATAATTTTGGGACTTTCTGTTTTATTTAATTTCATGTAATTGGTATGAGCAAGTATCGTACCAAATAGATATAAAAAGTTAATGTTTTAGCCTGCAATAAGTTATGGGATATCTGTTGATTCTTGGGATTCTCAGTTTTTTTATAGTTTCTCAAAACACTATGAAAAAACTGAGAAGTATAAAAATAATGAGAAGCATATTCTCATCACGTAATCACATATTGATTACTCCTTCAATCTTGCCATTTTTACAAATGTTGCCCATGCTATATTTAAATATCTAGCAGCCTTATTGATATTACCTTCAAATTTCTTGTGAACTTTTGATGCAATCTGAAACTCCATTTCTCTCAAGGGGAAAGATTCCTTATCAAGATTTATAGTTAGTTTGTTTTGACTAATTGTATAGCTGCTCAGGTTGAGAAAATTTAAATGTTCCTCTTTCAGGATTTTCTCATCGTATAAAAGGCATACTCTTTCCATAGTGTTTTTGAGTTCTCTAACATTTCCGGGCCATGGGTAAGTTTCCAACAAAAATATTGCCTCACGATCTATTGATTCAAACTTCTTGTTCTTCTGCTTGCTCAAATCTGTCAAAATCATTCTTGAGAGGGGAGCAATAGCTGTTTTGCGTTCACGAAGGGCAGGGATAAATATATAACCAGAATTTATCCGATAAAAAAGGTCACTTCTAAATTGGTTCTTATCCACTTTCGCTTTTAAAGTTTGGTTGGTTGCACATATAAATCTTACATTAAGCTTAATTTTACATTTCCCACCGATTCTATAGATTTCTTTCTGTTGTATTGCCCTTAACAGCTTCGGCTGCATATCCATAGGCATATCACCAATTTCATCCAGAAATATTGTCCCGTTTTGGGCAAGCTCAAGTTTACCCATAGAGCCATCTTGTCTGGCACCGGTAAATGCACCTTTCTCATATCCAAAAAGTTCACTTTCAAATAGTGAAGGGGAGATTGCGGCACAATTTATTGTGATAAATGGTCTTAGTTCATCATTCTGATCTTTATGGATTAATCTGGCAATCACTTCTTTGCCGGTTCCCGTCTCACCCTCAATCAATACAGGAATGCTTCTATCATGCTGCAATTTCTTGCTGAGATCAATTATCCCTTTCATCTTATCTGAAAATATTCCTATTTTCTCACCTTCTACCAAATCGTTAAATATTCTCTTATATTGCTTCAATTCACTACACGTCTTGCTATTAGTTTCATTTTGTTTCTTTATCTGATCTTTTGCTTCCAATAGTTCAGAACTCAGCTTTCGCTTTTCCATTACCCTTTTGATCACGTGATCAAGTTGACGTACATATATTGGTTTCAAAATAAAATCAGAAGCACCCTCTCGTAATGCTTCAATACAAGTTTGCAGTTCTCCAAATCCCGTCATCAAGATCACATCAGATTCATGTCCTTCAGATGAGTTCTTTACTTTCATTAGCAGATCTATTCCATTCATACCCGGCATTTTGATATCTGATATGATCAGTGGAAATGGAGACTCCTGGTATCTCTTAAAAGCATCTTCACAATTCTGAAATGTGCAAACGTCATGTCCCAGTGGATCTCTCAAAAATCCTGCTACTGCATCTAAACTATCAAAATCGTCATCAACAACTAATATTCTCATTACTTATCCTTTATTATGGGTAATAATATTGAAAAGATTACACCTTCGCCAGTTTTGTTACAGCAGCTAACAGTCCCATCCATTTGGGATATAAAATTTTGCACAATTGCCAGTCCTAAGCCCATTCCTTTTTGAGGAGATTTTGTGGAATATAAAGGATCAAAGATCTCATTCGTATTTTCATTTTTAAGCCCTATCCCATTGTCTTCGATTTCCACTTTCACTTTTCCATTTTCTACAACGGAAGTAATATTTATCAACTTATTCTGTTTTTTAGATTCATCGAGTGCATGAACTGAGTTTGTTATCAAGTTAATTATGATCTGCTCAATATGCACTTTATTGCCGCAAATAATCGGGTTTAGGGGTGAAAAATCCTTGCTCAGAGTAATTCCGTGTGATCTGATCTGCTGATCCATCAAGCTCAATGCATCATCGATGCTTTTATGAAGATATACAGATTGATTTTTAATAACTTCATTACCGGTATTCCAGAAAGTTCTCATGTGTTTGATGATATTATCCACTCTTTGAGCTGCTTTAAATATCTTTTCGATTGAAGTACGATAATCTTTTGGCAAAATGTTATCTCTATCATCTTTAAAAAGCAATCCGTCGGCATTGATCACAATCGCATTTAAGGGTTGATTTATTTCATGTGTTATTCCTGCGGTCATCACCCCAATGGACGCCATGCGAGCACTTCGTTCTATCAATTTCTGCGCTTCCATCTGCCTTTTCTCTATTTCATAAGCTGATTCCAATTCTGCAATTCGCTGAGAGATTGTTCGCTGGTTGAGTTTCTCTTTTATCTCATAATACTTCTGCAAATACTCATGACAGCTTTTCCAGTCTTCTATTTCTTTGGAATATGTCACATACAGGTCATAGACAAAGTAATACATTTCGTAATTATTAGATTTATTTGCTTCCAAAAGAGTTTCATCAAGAAACTTCTTGGCTTCGCTATGTCTTAGCAAAGCTATATATGCTTTTGCTTTTCCCAATAATCCAAAAAACCTGTTTCTCGATGTAATGTCTTTGAACTGATCTATTTTTGAAAAATATTCTAATGCTTCCTCCGGTTTATTGATCAATAGCTGAACATTACCAATATTTACAATTGAATCTGCTAATTCATTTTCATCGTTTTGCTCGATAGCTATCTTGTTAGCAGTCTTAAATTGTTCCAGTGCCTTTTCATATTGACCGGTATCTATATATTTATCACCAAGATTGTTTATAGCTTTTGTGTTTCTGGGATCTTTCTCAATACTCAATCGATAATACTCCATTGCCTTATCCGGTAACTGCAAAACAGAATAGATTACTCCAATATTGCTCAATGCTGAAGATGCAAGCTCCAGATAATTTATCTCATCACAAATCTTTAAACCTCTATGATAATATTCCAGGGCTTTGTCTAATTGTAACTCCTGATAATGCATCTCTCCTATATTTACAAATAGATGGGCTTTAATAGGTGTATCTTCCAATGCTTCAATGTCTGTAAGATAGTTTTGTATTATTTCATTTACATGACTTATCTTTCCATTTTTTATAAGACTGTGAATTTGCGTATTAATTTTATCCCAATCCATAACTTCCTCATTTAAGTATTTCAATTACACAAAAAATCTATTCTTATTGTACTGTCCAGTGAAATGTTTGGGATTTGCAAATTGGATTAAAAGAGTGTCACTTGATCTAACTGGCTGAAATAATTAGCCGGAATCGGTCATAATCTTGCCTGAAAATGGTCATCAGCAGGTAATTACTGAAAGTTTTAGGAATTTTATTTGAGATTTAATTAGGATGAACTCCAGGTTTCAGTAATAATCATTGACAGATAAATCTATATATAATAGATAATTACTCAGATTTTGCTCATTGATATAGATCATGATTATCTAAAAAGAAGATTGTGGTATATTTATTGCTTTATTAAATACTGAGTTATATTGTAAATAAGTGAATAAAGATAATGCAATGGGAGGAACAATGAAATTTGTATTAATATTAGTGATGATTTCCCTGCTGCTGATGGCAGGATGCTCGTTTAGTGATGACGAGGAGAATGTTGAGACCGTTACAGATCTGGAAATTCCTGATGGTTTTGAATTTTCACTGGAAAATGATGTGCGAGTGGACATCACTCTCGAATCAAACCTGGGCGAACCCGTACCGGGGATAGTTTATGGATTATCTTACGTAGATAACAATGGCACTTATCAGTTCGTCAGATCTAATATGACCAATACTGCTGGAGTGATAAACTCTGTTATTGACCTGCCATCTTATGTGAGAAAGGTGTTTATATCAGGCTTTATGAATAGTCTGGAGCTTGATATTATCGATAATGAAGTGGAGTATTCCTTTGTTCCGGGAGGACGAGAAATATTAGGTGATTTCACAGTTCCAGCTCCTTCCCGCAATTTCACATTTCTGGATGGTATCACATACAATAGTCAAGGGGTTCCCAATCCTTATGATATGTTTCCTGTAACTGCTGAGATGCTTACAAGAGTAGATACTTCTTTGCCTGAGGGCGTTAGTTTACCAAATTCCCATCCCCAGTATCTGGAAGATGGGATCATCACTAATTTTATAATCTCAGACAGCTCTGATGTGTGGGTGACCTTTATCACAGAGGGTGCGGGTTACAAAAATTCTTTAGGCTTTTATACCTATGATCAGGAAGAAGGAGCGCCGGATAATGCGAGCTCACTAGAACATATACTGCTATTTCCCAATACTTCTCTTGCGGGTAGTGGTGGAGGATTAGCTTCCGGGATGCAGCTATACATAGGCAGATTTGGGGCTGGAACAATAATGGGCTGGTTCCTGGTTCAGAACGGCTGGGATTATGGCACTAATGTAGATGAAACTGCTCTACGATTCTATAGTGACAAGCAGTATAATCCAGAAAGCGAAGAATACAACCAGCATCAGGTGCTGCTATTTGATGCAGAAGCAGAATTATTCCTGCTGGGATTTGATGATCAGGTGAGACCTGGTGGTGATAATGATTTCAATGATGCAGTATTTTTTGTAACTGCTAACCCTATAGAGAATATAGATACCTCTGAAATACCGCCAATAGATATACCTGTAGATTCTGATGAAGATGGCGTAAATGACCCATTTGATGATTATCCTGATGATCCTGAACGGGCATTTGATGTATATTATCCATCTTCCACTCAAACAGCAACGCTGGTTTTTGAAGATATGTGGCCCCTTTATGGTGATTATGACATGAATGATATGGTGCTGGATTACCGTTATGTGATGGTAACCAATGCAGATGATGAAGTGAAGGATCTCAATCTTGAATTCAGTTTAAGAGCTGCTGGTGCTTTTTTCAATAACGGATTTAGTGTACTGCTGCCGTTTGAATATGCCAATCTTTCTTTAGCACAAAGCAGCGATAATATCTTCCCGGCATTAGTTCAGGATGAAAATTACACAATTCTTGATCTATTCCAGGCAACTTCAATGCTCACAGGTCTGCCGGCAGGTACAATATTTAATACAGAAACTGATGCCGGATATTATGATCCAGTCGATTTCACGGCAAAGGTGACTCTAACTGATCCGATAGATATAGAAAGTCTGGATTTCTCCTTCCCCTTTAATCCATTTATCACAAGGCAGGGAGCACAAAACCATGAAATCCATTTAATGAATTATGCACCTACTGACAGACATGATTTTAATCTGTTCATGACAGATGATGATAATAGTAATCCTGAGATGGGCACTTATTATGTTTCACCACTTAATCTCCCCTGGGGTTTGAATCTGCCCGAAAGCTGGAAATATCCCATAGAAAGAAACAGTATCAATGAAGCATATCTACATTTTTCCGACTGGGCAGAAAGTGGAGGAGAATCCTTCCAAGATTGGTTCATCTATTCCGAAGATAGAGTTGACCCTGAAAAAATATATCAAACCCCATAAAATGGAGACAGAATGAAAAAAATGACTTATTTGTTCCTTATCACTTTGCTGGTGCTGGTTTCCTGCACCTCAAATGATAATGAAATTATCAAAACGTCCTCCGGTATGCAGGAATTAGAAATCCCCGATGGATTTAATTTTTCCTCAGAACAAGATATTAATTTGTATATCAATATCCAGAATTATAATACTGTCCCGGTTGCGGGTATCGTTTTTGACATCGCTTATGTAAATAGTGATAACGAGAATATGCATATCATGCAGGCATTTACAAATGACTTTGGGATCATTGAAAGACAAATTATAGTGCCTTCTTATGTTAATAAATTATTTATAAGTGGTCTTATGAGCAGCCAGGAAGTGGATATTATCAATGGAGAGGCAATCTATGAAATGGGTCCCGGTCAGGGATTCAGAAGCGATGAAAATTATGAGCCTCCAACTTCCACCAGATCATTTTCCTATCTTCCCGGGGTTACTTATAATAGTCAGGGTGTTCCTTCTCCTATAGATCTAATTGGCGTTGAACCGGAGGTTTTGGCACGTATCTCAACTTCTCTTCCTGAGCATCAGAATGTTGTTACTACTCATCCTGAATATGTGGCTGACGGAGTTGAATCAAACTTTATTTTTACAGAAAATGTGGAGGTTTGGATCACGTTTGTGGCTGAAGGAGCCAGTTATCGTAATGCTTTTGGTTTTTATACTTACCCTGTAGGAAGTCCTCCTGCTGATTCTTCAACATTAGATCATACCATATTATTCCCCAATTGTTCATATCCAGGCTCTGGCGGAGCTTTGGAATCAGGTTCTAAAATATATCTGGGCACATTTACTGCCGGAACAGTTTTAGGCTGGTTCGTAGTACAGAATGGCTGGGAAGGCTCGTCAAACGTTTCTGAAACTGCTCAGCGTTTCTATAGTAACAAAAACTTTAATCCCGAAGGTGCTCCTAATGAGGAGCATGCTGTTTTATTATATGATTCTGAATATGAACTTTTTGTACTGGGTTTTGAAGATGTCAACAGACTTTTACCTACTTGTGATAATGATTTCAATGATGCTGTATTTATAGCCAATGCCATTCCTTTAAGTGGTATTGATAATACTAATATCCCACCAATTGAAGTTCCTCCGGATACTGATGGAGATGGTGTAAGTGATCCTATTGATGAATTCCCCGCAGATTCTCTTCGTGCCTTTATACAATATTATCCATCCACAGAATTTGCCACAGTAGTTTTTGAAGACCTCTGGCCAACTTATGGAGATTATGATATGAATGACATGGTGATTGATTTTCGTTATCAAATCGTTACCAATGCCGCTGGTCTGATGAAGGATATCGATGTATTAGGCAAGCTTAGAGCATCAGGTGCCAGCTATAATAATGGTCTTTCTATAGAATTACCATTTAATTATAGTGACGTAACGATCACGGAATATAATGATAATCTCACACCAATTCTGGTTGAAGATAATTATACTATACTTGATCTTTTCAGTAACACCACTTCATTGACAAATCAACCGGTGCCGGCGGCATATAACACCAATATGGACCTGCCAACCCATGCCCCGATAGAATTTTGGTGTTGTATGACTTTAGCTGATCATCTGGATTTATCTGCTTTGGATTTCCTGCTGCCATTTAATATTTTTATGATTCAGCAGGGTGATGTAACTCATGAAATCCATTTGATCAATCATTCTCCAACTGGAAGAGCAGACTATAGTCTTTTTGGCACATTCGATGATGCTTCTGTGGCATCTCAGGATGATTATTATCTCTCAACCACAAATCTTCCCTGGGCATTGAATATGCCGGAAAGCTGGCATTATCCTGCTGAACAGAACAGTATCATTGAAGTATATAATCAGTTTGCCGGCTGGGCAGAAAGCGGTGGCATTTCTAATCAGGAATGGTACTTGTTCCAGAGTGATCGTGTGGATATGGATAAGGTGTATATAGATCATTAATGAAATGATATTTTAAATCATGTGATAAAAAATACAGGCAGCAGGATAAAGAAAGTTATTATGCTGCCCTTTTTTTATAATGCTGGAGGAATAAAATGGAAAAGAGACTGAAAGAAGCTCTTGATAATCCCGAAGTCCTGGAACAACTTTACCGACAGGATAAACATAGGTTCAAATCCGTCTTTCAAAAAGTTACTTCAGAAGTTTTGCCTTCTGACCTGATCCGTTTCTGGCAAGTCAGACTACAGGACACAATTGAACAGAAAGTTAATTTCACTCCTCTCATCATATCACTTATTGCAGTTATTTTTCTGGTTCGAATCCCCCAGATATTTGGTTTTTCTGAATCAATAAAAGAAATGTTTGAATTGAAGAATCTTGTCATAATAGCCTTTGCTGGTATCACCTTTTATGAACTGCTCCGCAAAGAAAACAGTAAACTGATCTACTGGCTGGGATTTCTGGTATTTTTTTCTGTGATGGCATTGCATCTTAACAGTCTCAGGGGATATCCTGAAGGGCAGACTTTTATCCTGGCATTATTACATGCCCCCATACTCTTCTGGTTCATGTTCGGCTTAGCATCTAATATCGGTAAATCAAATGATTCCAAAGCCTGGGCGGGATTTCTGCGCTATAATGGTGACCTGCTGCTATTTACCGGTCTGGTAATGATCTGCTGGACTATTCTGCTGGGAATCACTTTCAGTCTGTTTGAATCTATGGATATCAAATTCAGTGATATGATGCTGCTGGATATGTATATTACTGCTGTAGTTATATCACCTTTAATTGCCAGCTTTGCCATTGAACGCATACCCGCCCTCACCAATAAAATTGTTCCCCTCATTGCCAGAATTTTCAATCCTGTGCTCCTGATCATTCTGGTTATCTATCTGATCACTATTGCCCTGGCAGGAAAAAACATCTATGCTGAACGCGAATTCCTGATCGTATTTAATATTATCCTATTCACGGTGCTGGCAGTTACGATATTTTCGCTCAGCAATATTACTGGAACAAAAAAGGATAAATTCCAATTTATCATATTATATCTGCTTACTTTATTTGCCTGCGTTTTGAACCTGATCGCGCTTTCGGCTATTCTCTACCGCCTTTTCACCTACGGCATCACACCTAATAAACTAGCAGTAACCGGAATGAATCTGATAGTATTCGCTAACTTGATCACGATTGGCATAAATCTATTCCAAATCCAAATATCAAAACGAGATCCGCAATCTATCTCTGGTAACATCACCAGATTTCTTCCCTTTTACGCTTTCTGGGCATTTATAATAATGGCAGTCTTCCCCATAATATTTTAAAGACAATCATTTGCCATAACCCCCCTTTTTTATAGGTCATATAAGTCTTATAGGTCCTATACGACCTATAATCTCTATATCTCATCCACAACAACAAAGCACGTAGTGACATCAAAATGTGGGTACGTGCTTTGTTGTTATGGAGTAAGGCTATTATGGCAAGCCAGGACTTCTGAACCGTAATCGGGGCAGGAGTTCTGAGCGACAGGAACAACTATTTATCTTTTGATAGTATATACTCTAATACATTTTAGGCATAGCAGTCGTCCAGAAGTCTTGTCCCGAGTACGGTTCAAAACTCCTGACTTAGAATTGGAAACTTGGTTTCAAGAAATAAAAAAGCCGGTTATTACCGGCTTTTTAGTTATTAAGATATTTTTATAACTTACTTAATCGAGCTAATGGTGATGGCAGATGCTGGGCGGTCATTTGGTTCGCATCTGGGGGTAGTTACTGTGATCTGGGCATTTTTGGAATTAGCGATTTTATCCTGATCAGCATTTGGGTTTTTAGCAGCGCGGAAACCATCATAATTATAGGTATATACATCATCAGTTCCCATGTTGATATTAAAGAAGGTGAATTCATCATCCCAGTCATCTACAACCTTGAGATCCCATAGCATACCGGAAGTACAGGTCCAGGTATAAAATTCATCAGGATCAATAGGGAACATGAGATCATTTGTACCCCAGGTGGTTTCATCGGAGGGAGAAATATAAACTTCCTCAATGACAAATGAAAGAGATTCATTATTGATCCAGATACATCCGGCATCAGGGTGGATGTCCAGTCTAGAATACTCGTCTTCAAACACATTGATATTGGTCTCACCGGAAAAGAGAGTGTAGCCATTATATTCTACATATTTACTTACAACGAGTCCAGGTGGATCATAAAACCTGGTAAGGTCGCCCCAGGCGGGAATGCTCTCAGGAAGGCTGAAATCTATACTTACCCACATATCAGCACTTTGGCTATAACTTTCAATGTCCAGGCAGCCATATTCATTATCAATCTGGATAAAGGTAGTAGTTGTGATGCTGAGATCAGCATAAGTGGAAGAGATGACATCAACTTCTTCAGAATTGAGCACGTGTCTGTAATCAACAATAGCTCTGCCACCATTGACATTAAGACCAGCAATCCCATCTTCTATAGTAACAATTTTTGAGGCATTGGCAGGAATAGTATCCTGCAGGTAAGAGCTACTGCCAGAATTGTGAATATACACATTAGCAGGATTATTTGAGAGATTAGATATCTGAATATCAGCAGTATCCTTTGTGCCTTCATCAGCTTCGCAAGCGAAGATGAATATTGCCAGAAGGGCAATCAGCATTAATTTAAGTAGGTTTTTCATAATTCCTCCAGATTTTTTTATTTAAATCAATATCCTGAGAGGGCAAATTTTATGTCAATGTATTTGGGATTTAATTAGCATCCCCCCGGAATTTATTGTAATGCTGCCTACAAGAAGTAGCAGGAAAACCATTCTCATTAACCCCCAAATTTATTTGGGGGGTGCTAAAATATACGAACGGTATGTAGTCACTTCAGTGACTTCTATATAAATAAGAGTTAATTATAAAAATACACTGTCTAAGCAATACTACGTTCCCTGGAAGTAGCTGAAGCTACTTATCTTGTGTTGTTACCTGCCACACCAGATTGAAATCTGGTGTTAATGAGAGTGAATAAATTCCCAAGATAGCACTAACTTAATTACCTGTATATCAATCAAATACCTATACGTGTATTAAAAATTACAGGGGGATG
>Ga0075124_10000951_pt1 | contig 13516 bp, 16 predicted proteins | sample AntAceMetag02UKS_FD_69809 | JGI IMG/M metagenome (GOLD analysis project Ga0075124, IMG submission 69809) | Saline lake microbial communities from Ace Lake, Antarctica - Antarctic Ace Lake Metagenome 02UKS | ecosystem: Environmental > Aquatic > Non-marine Saline and Alkaline > Saline | place... | reverse complement strand
CCATCCCCTTCGGACCCAAAGTAGTTTTCACAGTCTCAGCCACAACCCGCGCCGCCAAAATATTATTCCTCTGAGCATCTCGCCCAAGAATCCTATCCCCCTCTGGATTTACATTTTCTATCATAGAAAAAAATCATCAATCCCACTTATAAGAATTATTATACTGCAGTTGCTAACTAATACGCACGAACCACCGACCTTCCAACATACCCACCACAACCAATTCTATGCCCAACTTTAAGCCCAGAACAATTTGCACAAAAATGTTTTGGCTCGGGAGCCCCACCACGAATCCCTTCCACAGACTTAGCCAATTTCTCATTAATCTTTCCCCAACAGAGCTCATATCTCACCCCATGTATAGAATCATCGGGAGGGTCACCATCCATCAACAAGCCAACCTTCCTTCCTTTATAACAATTACTACACTCAATATGTCATCCCAAAATAATCATAAAATTATATAAACCTAAACAACCTAATTATAACATGGACACAGGAATAAAAGTCGGCGACATCATGACGCGAAATTTCATATACGTATCCCCAGAAACAAACCTCAGAGAATGCGCAAAGACAATGATAAAAAAACGAGTCGGCAGTCTGATAATAAAAGAAGAAGACAAATTAAAGGGAATTCTAACCGAGAAAGACATAATCTGGGCAGTCGTTAAAAAATCAAAAAAAGATTTAAAAGACATCAAAGCAAAAGACCTAATGAAAAGAAAGGTCGTAACAATAAAACCAGATGCAGACATAACAGATGCAATAACCAGACTCCGAAAGAAAAAAGTCCGGAGACTCCCCGTCGTAGAAAACGGAAAATTAATAGGATTCCTAACAACAAAAGACATCCTGAAAATTGACCCAGGACTCTTTCAAATGATAGCAGAAACAATTAAAATTAAAGAAGAAACCGCAAAATTGAAAAGAAGTGATATTGAAGCACCAAGAAAACAAGGAATCTGCGAAGAATGCGGCGACTACGATATCCTATATCACGACGACGCCCAATGGCTCTGCGACAAATGTTATAATAAACGATAACGTTTATATATTAGGTTTCTTTTAAGAATTTAACATGGCACAAAAAAAACAGGTGATTAAAGAAAAGTTCAAACACACCGGTTACTGGAAATACAAAGAAGTCTACGACATGCTGTACCACTGGTTCAAGGAACACAACTACAACGTCAAAGAAGACTTATACAACGAAAAAATAATCGCCAGCGGAAAAGAAGTCATAATAAACTGGAAGGGCGAGAAAAAAATAACAGACTATTTCAAATTTCAAATTAAAGCAGACTGGCACATTCTACATATGAAAGACGTCGAAGTAGAAGTTGAAGGGAAAAAGGTCAAAACAAATAACGGAGAAGTAGAAATAATTTTCAAGGGAGAACTCATCAAAGATTACGAAAAAAGATGGGAAGATAAGCCAATGTGGAAATTTTTAAGAGGAGTATATGAAAGATATATCGTCCGAGCAACCGTAGACGAATACGAAGACGATTTAGAAGACGACGTAAGAGAAATAATTGGAGATTTAAAGGCATTCTTAAAATTAGAAGCACCGACAATGTTAGAAAGACCTTAACTTAATACAAGCGTTTAACTACATAAATCTTTATAAAATAATTTCAACATCTTATTATATGAAAAACTTATCATTATTTTTAATAACGGGAATTCTATGTCTCAGCTTAGTCTCATCACTAGAAATAACACCAGAATACAGCTCAAACATATTAATCCGCGACGTAGAAAACCCAATAATACTAACACTAAATATCACAAACGCCTCAACAGGAACATACAACCTATACACATTAGCAGACATCTCAATAACCCCATCCGAAACATTTTCAATTTCAAGCGGAACCATCCAAAAAGAATTCATAATAACCGCAAAAGACGCACTAAACACAGAAGGATATTACTCATTCACATACACACTAAACCATAGAGGAGTAGAAAAAATTGAAGAAAAATTCACAATAAAAATATTAAACTTAGAAGACATTATAGAAATCAGCTCAGACGGCATAGACCCATCAACAAGTAGAGTATCATTCTACGTCCAAAACTTAGAAGCAGTAAATCTAAAAAACTTATCCGCCAAATTCTCATCAATTCTCTTTGAAACCGAAGAAACATTCGACCTAGGTCCAAACGAAAAATTAGAAATCTTCGTAAAAGTTGACGAAGACAAATTAAAGAAAACAAAAGCTGGAGTTTACATTATCGAGTCAGTTTTCCAAACAAAAAACGGAGAAAAAGAAATAAAAGGAAATTTATATCTTGGGGAAAAAAAGGGGATAACAACAACAGAAGACAGGTCCGGATTTTTAATCAAAACAGAGACGATAACAAAAGTAAACGTCGGAAATGTCATTGAAGGAATCCAAGTAAAATTAAAAAAAGGAATCATCGCAAGACTTTTCACAAGTTTCAACATCGAACCAACAATAACCGAAAGAAAAGGACTCTCCGTAGAATACACATGGATAAAAGAAAGACTAAGCCCAACAGAAGCATACGTAATCAAAGCAAAAACAAATTACGTCCTACCATTCCTAATAATCATAGTAGCAATATTAGCACTATTCGGATTCAAAAGATTTTCCGAAACAAAACTAGAAGCAAAAAAATCCGTAACACATGTTAAAACAAAAAGCGGAGAATTCGCACTAAAAATAACCTTATCTGTAAAAGCGAAAAAAGACGTAGAAAACGTAAGCCTAATCGACAGAATCCCAGCAATCGTAAAAATCTACAAAAAATTCGGAATGATTAAACCAGACAAAATAGACACGCAAAACCGAAGAATCCATTGGAACATCGGCGACCTAAACGCCGGAGAAGAAAGAGTATTCACCTACATTATCTACTCAAAAGTCGGCATAGTCGGAAAATTCTCACTCCCAGAAGCGATAACAGTATTCGAAAGAAACGGAAAAATCCACGAAGTAAAATCCAACAAAGTTTTCTTCATGAGCGACCAAGTCAAAAATTGATAATCTTTTATACTCCAATTCTCTAAACATTTCATGAAAGACATTCCAACAACACAAGCAAAATTAAAACACAAAGTCGAAGACTTCATAGTCGAAGAAATCGGAGAAAAGTGGAATGCTAAAATCTCAGAAAATTTCGAAGTACCACCAACTAACAACCAAATACCAACAACAGAAAACAGCAACGCTGTTTTCTTATGGTGCGAACTAGAAAAAAAAGATATAGACCATTTCACCGCAATTAAAGAAACATTAAGACTTCTAGGAAAAAGACCTGACGAAATTGGATACGCCGGCACAAAAGACAAACGAGCGTGGACATCACAAAGAATATCAATTTTCCAACCAAATTTAGAAAAAATAAAAAACTTCAGCCATCCAAACATAATCCTAAAAAATTTCAAATGGAATAAGCGAAAAATAAAAATGGGATATCTCGAAGGAAACCACTTCAAAATAATCCTAAGAGACATAGACAAAAAAGACGCAATGAAAGTTACAAAACATATTAGAAACTTAGAATGGTTCCCAAATTATTTCGGCCCACAAAGATTCGGAACAAAGGGCAACAATGTAAAAATAGGTAAACTACTTCTCAAGAGAAAATTCGAAGAGGCGGTAAAAGAAATCTCCGAAGACAATCAGCGCCAAGGAGAATACATGAAATATCACTTAAGCAAAAACCCAGAAGATTACATCGGAGCAATAAAAAAAGTAGATAGAAAAAATATGCTAATGTATGTAAACGCTGCCCAATCAAAAATCTTCAACGAAATTCTAGAAACAGCATTAGAAGAAAACTTATCTTTCACAAAGCAAGGACAAACCTCCTGCCTACTAATCGGATACAAAACAAGATTCTTCAACGGCAGACTCGGAGAAATCGAACAACAAATCCTAGCAAACCATAATCTAACACTAGAAGACTTCGACATCAAAGAAATCCCATACCTAAGAATAAAAGGCTCATTCAGAAAAGCCGTAACCGAAATCAAAGATTTAGAAATTGAAACAGAAGACGATGAAGAATTTGAAGGCTCAAAAAAAATAACACTAGAATTCACACTCCCAAGCGGAGTCTACGCAACAACATTTTTAGAAAACTTCTTTAATTAATTAGATTTCCAAGAAAGATCAAGGTCCGGGACGTACCCATTTCCCTTCCTCCACTGTTCTCCAGTAACTACCGCATATTTTAAATTCCTATTAACATCAATATGTGTTATATCTACACGCACTATTTCTTTCTCAAAATCCCTAGGAAATATATCCTGTCTTTTAGATAAAGACATAAGCCCCCTAGATTCCTGTGTAATTATTTCCGAAAACGGCGAAGGAACCCTTTTACCACAGAAATGAACCATCGATCTCACACGATGCTCACTCCTTGTAATTCTCAAAACATAAGGATACTTTTTATTAATCGCGTCATCTACCCGCTCCCCTTTACCAACAGCACCCATAGGACCAACAACACTTAGCCTTTGTACCCCCTCATCACCTTTATTTTCACGCTCAATATTTGCAAGTCTTTCTTTCCCAGAATCATAAACTCTCACTAATCCATCACCAACTTCCTTTAGTCTTGTTGCCGCCTTAGCAAGCCCAGCCCCAACATAATTTCCAGCACGAACCAAAGAATCCCCCGCTCTTGAAAAAACACCCGACCCTTTCTTTTCTTCAACTAAGCCAACATCAACCTTCACCTCAAGACTTCCAGACGCAACCAATTTAGAACCAACACCAGAAACAGAACTAATAGGTTTTACCGCATAGCTTTCAACTTCATCGGAAGAACCAACGCCCCGATTAGAACCAACAACACTGACAAGAGAATCCCCCGCATTTTCACGACCAACCAAAGAAACATCAACCGAAGGAACCTTCAGAACAGAAACATAAGCATTTGTAGACGTAGCAACTTCAGGCGCCTTCGCGATAGCAATCCCAGCAAACCCTATCACCAAAGCCGCAGCAACATTCTTAATTCCATTAACATTTCTCTCAACAAAACTAAGATAAGGATGCTCCTCTCTCCGCGTTTTTTCCGCCGCCTCCTCCCTCTCTTTCCGAACCTGATATCGTCTCGACCTCGCCCCAAATTCCATAGACAAAACCCTCCTCTCCTTATAAAATCCAGAATTCAATCTCCCCGTAATATCAGCCTTAAGCCCCTCAACTCTTTTCTTTTCTCCCCCCTCTCTCAAAACACTTTCAAGACTACCCCTCAATCCATCAATTCTAGCCAAAACACTATCACGATTTACAACCTCCTTTCCTTTTCTTCGAGAAGAACCTTCAACATAATCCCGAGTCTCCCAAAGAGATCCTAAAAAATAACTCAAATCGGCATCGCTAAAACTATAACCATTATCAGATATAATACCTTCCACCTGCTCAACTCTCTTTGAATAACTATACCCCCTGTTAGTAAGAGTTCTGACAACCTTTTCTCCCACCTTCTTATTCGTCAGACTATCAGCCTTAGAAAGATAATCAACAAGTCCCGCTTGCCTCCTACCCTTAGCGCAAAAAATATCCCACCTAATACCAATTCCGGTATTAGAACTGAACGATTTTCCCATATGTTTCCCAACTAAAACCAATTTATAAATATTGTTGTTGTAAAAACTTTAGAGTAGTTACACTAAATTAAGCTGCAATATTTCTAGTAGTTTCACAGACTGAACAATTATACATCGAGCCAACTCTCTCCTGCTCTCCAATTAGATAAAAAATCCTAATTTGTTCACACATAGAACAATATCTGGATAGTTCTTCTCCATCAATTCTACCAGGCAGCTCTGCCGAATCTAAACGCTCAGCTGCCCTACTCCTTCTATTAGATTCTCTTTCCGCAGCAATATCTTCCTTTAATCCCATGTTTCAAAAATCATACCTCTAAGCCCCACATAGATTTAGGGATCGAACCGCGCCCGAAGACGCGGCCTGATAAAATAACTAGCCAAAACCACTTTTTAAAACTTTCCATCTAAAACTTTATAAACAAAATCCTCTCTCTTATTTCGTCCCCCTATAGCTCATCGGTAGAGCAGGCGGTTGTAGCCCGCTGTGGCCCTGTTCAATTCAGGGTGGGGGGATAATACCTTCTTGGCATAATCCAAAGACTCGACTTTAGGTAATTGTGTTTATTTTTTAACGTCTACACAGAAACATTTATATATTATGTAGACGTGCACTATTTATGGCATATACCGAAATAAAGAAAAGAAATAATAGAAAATATTATTACAGAGTAAAATCTATTCGAGAAAAAAATAAAATTTCTAAAAAAAGAATTTACTTGGGGGTAAATTTAAGAAAGGAGCAATTGTCCCAAAAAGAATTAGAAGCGGATAAAGAATTCACAAAAGAAAAAATAGAAAAGGGCTTATCAGAAATTAAGTCAAAAATAATTAAAATAATAATCAAGAAAGGGATAAAAAAAGCAGGAATTTTCGGAAGCTATGCTCGGGGAGAACAAAAAGCATCAAGTGATATAGACATTTTAATTGAGCCAACAAAAGAAATGGGATTCTTTGATATCGTAAGAATTGAAGACGAACTCAAAAATAATTTAAAGAAAAAAATAGATTTGCTTACTTATGCAAGTATTCACAAATTATTAAAAGAAAGAATACTAAACGAAGAAGTCAGAATAATATGAAAGAACCTAAGATTTTTATCGAGCACATTATAGAGAATATCGAAGATATAGAAAACTTTACTGAAAAAGTAAATAAAGAAAAATTCTTAAAAAACAAAGAAAAGCAAAATGCAGTTATCCGAAGTCTGGAAATCATTGGTGAAGCTGTTAAAAATCTCCCTCAAAAGATTAAAACGAAATATAAGGATGTTCCATGGAAAGAAATCGCAGGAACCAGAGATAAGATTACTCACCATTATTTTGGAGTTGATCTGGAACTAATATGGAAAATTGTCATAGAAAATCTTTCTAGTTTAAAAAAGCAGATGTCAATTATAGAAAAAGATTTAGAAAATTCTCAGAGTTCTTAAATGAATTTTAAATTCTCTTATGAAATGATATTCGGCAGAACTGAAAAAGAAATGGTAGAAGCTATTAAGAAAATTATTAAGGATAAAACACTAATGCCTGTTCTGATGTTTTTATATAAAGACAGAGATTAATCAATCCATCTACTCAATCTCGACAATCCTTATAAAGTCCAACAGCATCACTGATTTAACACTAAATAAAATATTCAACATTTAGGGACAAGTCTTACGAAGATGCCACAAAGGTCCATTACGGAGTAGGGGAATCCCCCTCCCTAATCATCCTAGCCATCTCTTCCAATTCCTCCTCGCTAAACTCATCCAAAGCAATCCTATAAAGAACCTCATCTTCCATGTTTATATGTTCACGAACCTTAGCAATAAGAACCTTCAAATCCTTATCAAAACACTTCTTAACTTTAAAATCACTTCCCGAATTAATAGCATCTTTAAAACGATTAGCATACCCCCGAATATCCCGATGCTCACAAGTCATCGTATAAACCGGAACCACAATTCTCTCCCGCTTCATCACCGCAAAAATCCCATCCTCCTCCTCCTCATGCTTATCCCAAATCTCACAAAGCTTCCTAAAAGTATGAACAAGATTAGAATAATTAATCACTTCATCCTCCATAATACTATCCAACTCAAACAACTCCCGCTCAATCGCAATATGCTCCTTCCTCAACTCACTAATCGGATTCATACACATTGAAGGAAAACCTACTATTTATTATTATCCTTACTACAACAATTATTATAAACCATTCTTAATATCCTACTTCATGAAAATCGGAAGAATCAGAACTTATGTCACTGGTCTAATATTAGCAGGATATCTTTCGGGCTGTGGTCTTCATGCACCAACAGGTTTCGGAGGAGATACGGGCGGACCCATAAGACCATGCGACATCGAATGTCGAAAGAACAGAAATTTTAGTGCTTCCCTAGACGCTTTTTTCAAAGAACATGGAAGAGGCGTAACCCCTAAAGATGATATTCCTTTCGTCCAATACACCCCCCCTTGCGGATTTTGCCCAGAAAGAGCCACTCCATAACAATAGAAACTTTATAAATCTCCAACCACTAACTATATTATGAAATTCTTAAAGAGGTTAAGAGAAAAAAAGAAACCACTCTCAACGACAGAAGTAGGATTCTCCTATTCCAACCAAGAAGTCCTCCGTGACGTATCCCTAACTCTAAAAGAAGGAGAGATGGTAGCAATAATAGGAAAGTCCGGTTCCGGAAAATCAACATTTCTAAAACTAATAGCCGGAATCATTTCCGAAAAACACACAGGGAAAATAAAAATATTCGGGAAAAATAAATTCTTCAACAAAAACAAACTCGGATTCGTTCCACAAGAATTCTCAATGATTCCAGATTTATCTATATTAGATAACATAAAAATCGCCGGACTAACATTAGGCGTCTCCGAAAAGACAGCAATAAAAAAAGCAAACGAATTAATGTCAATGTTAAAGCTAAATGAAGACGTCAATAAAAAACCAAATCAACTTTCGGGCGGACAAAAAGTAAGATTAAACATAATACTCTCCATCCTACACGACCCAAAAATCCTAATCCTCGACGAGCCTTTCGTCGGACTAGACTTCCTAAACAGAAGACTCCTCTGGCACTTTTTAGAATCAATGAGAAAAAAGAAGAAGTCCGTAATTCTAACCTCCCACCTTCTAACAGAAACACAAGAACACGTCACAAGATTAATAATCCTAAAAGACGGACAAGTTTTTTTCTCAGGCAACCTAGAAAAGTTAAAAACAAAATTAAAAATGAATTACATCTACGAATTGAGATTCACCCACCTCTCAAAAGAGAATATAGAAAAAATAAAAAAATATTCCGCATACAAAGATTTGAAAATCCTGGATTCTTATGAAAGATATCTCATGTTCGGATTGAATACAGAAAGAGAAAGAACCAATCTAATAAAATTCCTAGAAAAATTAAATTTAAAATTCAACGAAGTTAGCTTCAGAGAGCCAAACCTCGACGAGATATTCCTTAAAGCATGAAAACCCAAGCAAGAAGATTTTACGGCTACCTGAAAAAAGACACAATGCTACTTTACAAAAGAAAAAAATACCTCTACCTTTTCATCCTGTTACCTCTAATAATAGCAAGTCTATTTCTTTTCGCCCTAAACTCAAAAGACTACAACATCGACGTGGGAATCTGCGACTTCGACAAAACAGACATCTCAAGAGGAGCCTACTCCCAACTAAACGGATTCAACCCAATAATCCTCCCAAAAGATAATTGTATTGAAATCGTAAAATCAGAAATAAGATTAGGAAAACTAGACCTCGGACTAATAATACCAAATGGTTTCGCAAACAACATAAAAAACCTAGAACAATCAAGAATGCAAATCTACTACGACAACACCGACATCGCCTTCTCAAATTTAATCTCGTGGAAAGTCGACCAAGCAATGGTCCCATTCAAACGACAAATAATTAACAACCTGAACAAAGAACTCTCAAACAAAGTATCGTCAGTAAGAGACGGCATAGATGTCATAATGGAAATCTCAAGCATATCATCTTTCGCAAACGACAAAATAGAAACCGCAGATTCTGAATTACAAAAAATAGAAGAAATGGAAACCGAATTTCTAGTAAACCCAATATGGACCGACAAAATCCCAGTCTACGAAGAAGGTCTAAAAAAAGACGCCGGAATAGTCTACGTTTTCCCAATCCTCGCAATCTTCATAATCCTAATGCTCTCATCAACCTCAATCATCTACGACAAAAACACAAACTTCCTAACAAGAGTCAAATCATCAGCCTCGCCAATTTCCTACATCCTCGCCAAAACAATTTTCTTCACAGCACTAGTCCTAATCCAATTCCTAATCATGCTCGTCCTTTTCATGCTAAACGGCGCAAGCTACACTCTCCCAATCACCGGACTAATCCAACTAATCCTCTTCGTAGGAATAATCGACACCCTCCTCGGATTCATCATAGGATTAATAGCAAACAACGAAGGAATCGCCATCCTTTTCTCCCTAATGATTTCCTTCCCCCTAATGCTTGTCTCAGGAATTTTCTTCCCAACGCAATCTTTACCAAAAATAGTCCAATGGGTCGGAGAAATACTGCCCCTTCATTATCAAATTAACGCATCAAAAGCAGTTCTTCTCTTCGGACAAACAATCTCAAACACATGGATATGGTTCGCGCTAGGATTATTTATAATAGTAGTTTGGCTAATCAGAAAAGAATAATTTTTTATTATAAGAATCTTAAGGTAATTTCCAGATTCTTATTCTAATATGTGTAATTACGCTCCATGGGTTTGAATTAGAGTCTATTTTTATCTGTGTAGTTATCCAGATTAAGACCATTTTAGTTATAAAAAATTAAGGATTTATTTGCAACATAATTCAACCCATTTATTACATATCTCTCCGCTAAATCCTGGAACATATCCTGGATTTCTGTCATCATCACATCTAAAATAATGTACAAAAGTTCTACTATAACCAGAATCACATAGTGATGCAGGATTTGTTCCTGAAGCATATGCTGCGTTACTTATTTTTGCAATACAATCTCCCCCAGTACTACTTCCGCTTCAACCCTTACATGCATAATATGAAAAAGTCTGGGATGGTCCAAAATAGCCTGTCACGCCACAGGTAATATAATTTCTATTACTACCCCCATCACCATCATAAATATAACCTAACTTATTATCTGTAGTGTAACATACTCCAGTTCCACCATTACTTATAAAAGTAGAGACTAAATGAGTTTTATCGGTAACATCTATCCAACCACATGAACCACCACCACCCGAGACTCCTCCTTGACAACATACAGCAAAGGCATATCTAGAGGATACACCGGAATTTGAATCACATCCCCAACCGACAGCAACGTCACCAGTATCCGCAAAGCTCTGCGGATCTCCCCTAATAGTATAAGGCCAGAGCGCATAAGCATCTAAATCAGGATCTGTTATAGTTTGCTGGGCACAACCTCCAGATAAGGCGGTCTCACCAACATCACATTCTGCATATGAGTTACCACCAACATTAGCCGTGCTTCTTACAACCCTACAGCTTAAAGATGCACCACCACAAACCCAATTCCCATCTACCATAACTAATGTTTCTCCATCATTGACACACGCTTCCAACTCTTCAATCGCATGTCCAGGATTAGGAACAGTTCCAGTCCCAACAGCATAAACAACACCGACAGCAACAATCAGAATGAAAATAAATGCAACTAAGTAAACAAACTTATTCGAAAAATTGATTTCAACCTTCACCATCTTAAATATCTACGAACAAACTAGTTTAAATACCTTTTCATAATTCCACACGAAACTTTTTTCTACCAAACAGAGACGACTTTTCACAACAAATCTTATAAAGATTAAACCTCTCATTTTTTCAGATAGTTAAAAAGAAGGGTGGTATTTTAAAAATGAAAAAAACACTAACCACCCTAACAATAACAACATTAATCCTATTCTCAATTTCATTCATCAGTGCAATTGATTTTACAGAAACAATAAGTCCCAATATTTTTATAAAAAGTTCATCCACCCATATTACTGGTGATATTTCCTTGATAAAAGATAATGATATTTCTACTTTTTATGGAATTGGCGAGAATCAACATCATGGAGGTTCTGCTAACATGACCTTAACTTATATTTTTCCCGAAGCAGTTAATATTGAAAACATAAATTATACTAGAAGTATGTATACTGCAGGATCAAGTTCGGATACTGAAAGACAAATAGAAAAAGTCACCATTTGGGATTCTTCTGGACAAACAGTAATCTATGATAGGAATGTAGTCTATGGGGGAAGTTCGAAAACTGCGACTGGAGGAAAATTAGACACTAAGAATATTCAAGGCTCATTTAACAATGTAGAAAAAATAGAGTTTAGCCTTTACGCTTCAAGTTCTGGAGGAAGTAGTGATCGTTTCACTAGAATCAGACTTTATGAAATAGACATTAAAGGGAACCTGCCGCCCGAATGTTCCTCCGATTCAGATTGCGGACCCGTAAGCGTTAACAAGGTCTGTGATATAAACGACTCTGTTGTCACAACCACAACCCCTAAATGTAATAGCGCAAAAAAATGTGAAATCGAAACAAACATTCAAAGAGAAACATGTTTTTACGGATGCTCAAGTGGAGAATGCATAATTCCCCCAACACCTATCTGTTGCAATGATTTACAATGCGGAACAAACAAATATCTTAACCAACTTTTCTGCAAAAACAATAATTCATGGGACAAATTCTTAAGCTTCACCTGCAACAACGCAGGACAGACAAACAGCTTTTGCTCAAACTCAACAACCGATGTAAAAAAAGACGATTGTGCTTACGGATGCTCAAATGGTTTATGCAAAAATGAGACAATCACCTGCTCTATTAACTCCCAATGCGGAACAGACGGATACATAGGAAACAAATACTGCACAGGAAACAACAGCTACCAAGATTATAAAGAATTCACCTGCAACAACCCAGGACAAACAAGCAGCTCTTGTTCAAATGTTACAACCTCAAAAAAAATAGAAGATTGTGATTACGGATGCACTAACGGAATCTGTAATCCTCAACAATGTTGCTCTGACAGCGAATGCCCACAAGATAACAGTTCGTCATATTATTGCAAAAACAAAGACGTCTATTACGACTTCCAAGATTTCTTCTGTTCAAACGGAAAATGCGATAAAAACATCACAAGCATATTTGTAAAATCCTGCTCTTTCCAATGTTCAAATGGAAATTGCGAAAATCAAACAATCTGTTCAAACAACTCACAATGCGGAACAGACCAAAACTTAAATCAATTATTTTGTAAAAATAAAAACTCATACGACAAATTCTTAAGTTTCACTTGCAACAATCCAGGACAAACAAACAGCTTTTGTTCAAATTCAACTACTGATATTAAAATAAAAGATTGTGCTCACGGATGCAGTAACGGCAAATGTGACAATGACAACAAGGGCAGTAGAGATGAATCAGGAAACTTATGCGGCGACCTAATATGCGACGCCTTCAGTGGAGAAAGTGAAATCACTTGCCCCGAAGATTGCGACGGCTCTTACCCACAAAATTTAGTCCAACAATTAGAACCAGTAGTCCTAGGAAACGCTTCCGACCTCGTTTTAACTGGAAATGAAAACACATCTTTTACCGGCTGGTGGATAATCCTAGTCATAGCAATCCTCCTAATAATCCTTCTAATTATAATCATTAAATTGTTTTAACATAAAACTATTTTAACTAAATCCGCCCCTTTGCCCCTTAGGGTACTTGCGCTATTTTAACTTTATTCTTCCCTTCTGCCAATCATCAATCACTTTAATAGAAATCCTATTCTCATCAACCTCACCACCCTTAACTAAATACCCCATCTTCCGCCCAATATCCTCAAAAATCTCATAAGCATCCTTCACGCTCCC